>ENA-UOOR01000025-UOOR01000025.1-fermentation-metagenome-genome-assembly--contig:-NODE-25-length-215920-cov-157.977194_pt1 | contig 215920 bp, 189 predicted proteins | sample MGYA00245780_ERZ724029 | MGnify/ENA primary metagenome ERZ724029 (study PRJEB28704, sample SAMN03018315) | fermentation metagenome | biome: anthropogenic terrestrial biome; feature: soil...
GGGAGGAGGCACGACGATTCGGGATCAAATTAACGAATCAACAATCACTCCTTACGTTCCATTTAACAACTCAACACATCAACACATCAACAAATCAACAAATCCCGGGAGGAGGCACGACGATTCGGGATCAAATTAACGAATCAACAATCACTCCTTACTGTCCCTCAAAGTCCTGACAAGTTAGAAGAAAACTTGTCAGGACGTTCCATTTAACAACTCAACACATCAACACATCAACAAATCAACAAATCAACACATCACCCATTACTTATCCTTAGCCAAAATGTTTTCGAAAAAGAAAATTGACATTTTAGATTTACATACCTTTGCCGGGGTGAAAAAATATAGTTAATATTGTCATTCAAATTTTAAGTATAGCCTTTGAAGGATAAAGTCGTTATTATAACCGGTGGATCAAGTGGAATTGGTCTGGCCTTAGCTCATGAATTTGGTAAGTTAAAGGCTAAAGTAGTCATCTCTGCGCGCAATGCTTCCCGACTGGCAGAGGCAGCCTCTGAACTCCGATGGCAAAAGGTTGAAGTACTGGATATCGTTGCCGATGTCAGTCGCGAAGAAGACTGTCGGGTTTTAATTGACAAAACGGTAGAAACTTTTGGCCGAATTGATATATTGATCAACAATGCTGGTGTTTCCATGCGATCTGCATTCAAAGATACAAATTTAAATGTCATTCGAACCCTGATGGAGATCAATTTCTGGGGAACTGTTTATTGCACCAAATTTGCCTTACCTTACCTGCTCGAAACAAAGGGTTCGGTAGTAGGGATTATTTCCGTAGCCGGCTATATTGGCTTGCCGGGTCGGACAGGGTATTCAGCCTCTAAATTTGCCATCAGGGGCTTCCTTGATACCCTCAGGTGCGAAAACGAAAAAACCGGTTTGCATGTAATGTTGGCCGCCCCGGGTTTTACTGCTACAAACATCCGTAAAGTAGCCCTGCTGGGTGATGGATCGTTTCAGGGTGAAACTCCCAGGGCCGAAAATAAAATGATGTCAGCCGAAAAAGCCGCCCGAAAAATTACACGCGCCATCATCAAACGAAAAAATGTATTGGTGCTTACTTTTTTAGAAGGAAAACTGGCTGTTTTTCTCAACCGGTTTTTACCTCGAATTGTCAGTCACCTGACTTATAATCATATGGCAAAAGAACCTGAGTCCCCAATAAAGAATTAATTAGTCCTAACCCAAAACAATCAAACCAATGGAAAAAATTAAAATGGAAATACAACTGCTCGAAGGGCTGGATAGCCTTAAATTCGGAGATTTGCCAGTTGCTGTTGAAAATGTTCTCGGGAAACCGGAAGAAATTGAAAATATCGGCGAAGAAGGTGATGAAGATCTGGATACTATAATCTGGAATTACGATGAGCTGGGCATTACTGTATTCTTTGAAGGTAAAAATAATCATGTGCTTTCCTGTTTCGAAACCGATCATGAAAGCACTACACTGTTTGGAAAGAAAGTATTTGAGATGAATGAAGCGGAAATTATTGATCTCATGAAATCAGAAGGCTATACCCATATAGATTCGGGAGATGAAGAATGGGGCGAAAAAAGAATCTCCTTCGATGAAGCGCTCATTGACTTCTATTTCCACAATAACGAATTGGTTACCGTAAACTGGGGTGTTTTTGTAAATGAAGATGGTGAGATCGAAGAATTTGATGATTTTGAGGACGACGAATAGCCTTATTTGTATTTGGCCCGGGGATGAAATTTCAGAATACTTTGCCTGATGAATTCCCGGTTTAGATGGGTGTAGATTTCAGTAGTGGTAATGGAAGCATGACCCAACATTTCCTGAACTGCCCTGAGGTCTGCACCTTTTTCTATTAAATGGGTGGCAAACGAATGTCTAAATGTATGCGGGCTTATCTGTTTGTTAAGCCCTGCAATGCTTGCCTGTTGTTTAATGATGTGAAATATCATGGCCCGGCTTAGTTTCTGTCCACGGTTATTTAAAAAAACTACATCTTCGCTATACCGTTTGATTTTTTCATGCACCCTGACCTGCTCTATGTATTGTTTTAGTTGTTTCTCGGCGATTTTTCCCAACGGTATTGCCCTTTGCTTATTGCCTTTGCCTGTCACCACAATAAAACCATCCTCCCAGCGAATATCTGACAATTTTAAATTTATCAGTTCCGACACCCGCAACCCACAACCATAGAGCAATTCCACCATAGCTTTATTTCGTTCTCCCTGTGGCTGACTCATATCAATACTATCAATAATTTTGGTAATCTCATCCAAAGAGAGTACCTCCGGAAGGTGAAGGCCTTTTCTGGGCAACTCAAGCATTTCAGCAGGGTTATGCGTAATAAGGTTTTCTACTATCAAAAAATCATAAAATGAACGGATACCTGAAATTATTCTGGATTGTGTAGCGGGAGCCAATCCCAATTCAGCCAGAGTCTCTACAAATTTATTCAGTTGCCTGGCATCCACTTTTGTAGGATTTACAGAAATTTCAACCCCTTGAAAATAGCACTGCAATTTTTTAACATCGCGCACATATGCATTCACCGTATTGGCAGGCATGTTTCGTTCCACCTGGAGATGAATTTTGTAACTTCGGATCATTATTTCCCAATTCATAAAATAAGGATGTAATTCATGGTATGCAGAGGATTATTCACGTAAAAGTATGGTTTTAATCTATGACTTAGATGACTTGCACTGCCATTTCTTTAAATTATTGAAATTGCTTTTGTATAATTCAACCATATTTCGTTAAGTTTAAAGCGACTATTTATCTGATTTTCAATGTTTTTTATATTTAAAAAATAAAGTAGAATGTTTTTTCCATTCAACCCTTTGGTTGAATGAAAAAAAGTTGTATTTTTGCAGTCCGAAATTTAAAAAGCTCAATACCGATGGCTAAAAAGACGAAAGAAGCGCGTATTCAGGTAATTTTGGAGTGTACCGAGCATAAAGCAAGTGGCATGCCTGGCACTTCACGCTATATTACCACCAAGAATAAAAAGAATACTCCCGAGCGTTTGGAGATTAAGAAATACAATCCCATTCTGAAGAAAGTAACTGTTCACAAAGAAATTAAATAAAACTGAACCATGGCAAAGAAAGTAGTTGCAACCCTGAGAACCGCTTCAGGCAAGAATTTCGCCAAAGTGATCCGTATGGTTAGATCCGGTAAAACCGGGGCCTATACCTTTAAAGAAAACATCGTTCCAAGTGATCAGGTGAAGGACTTTTTGGCAAAAAAATAATCAATCCTGATTTAAAGTGACAGGGCCTTTTCTTATTTTGGGAAAGACCCTGTTTTTATTTGTATTTATTGACAATTTTAATCATTAATTTTGTCACCTGAGCAAATTCAGGTTAATTATCTACTCACTATTACCAATACTACGCCAATGGGAATCTTTTCATTTCTTTCGCGCGATAAAAAACAAGACCTTGATAAAGGTCTCGAAAAAACCAAAAACAATTTCTTTGGAAAACTTTCTAAAGCCGTAATTGGGAAATCACGCGTAGATGATGAAGTACTGGATAACCTGGAGGAAATTCTGGTAACTTCTGATGTTGGTGTAGAAACTACACTTAAGATCATTCGCCGCATCGAAGAAAGGGTAGCCCGTGATAAATATCTTGGCACTGCAGAACTCAATCAGTTGTTGCGTGAAGAAATTACAGCCTTGCTGGGAGAGTCTGACAAAGACAAGTTGGTGCAGGGATTCAATTTCCCTTCGCGCGAAACGCCCTATGTTATTCTTGTGGTAGGGGTTAATGGCGTTGGAAAAACAACCACCATAGGTAAGCTGGCTTATCAGTTTAAACTGGCCGGCAAGCAGGTAGTGCTCGGTGCAGCCGATACCTTCAGGGCTGCGGCTGTTTCCCAGCTCGAAATATGGGCATCACGCGTGGATGTCCCAATTATTACTCAGGGCATGGGTGCTGATCCCGCTTCCGTTGCATTTGACACTCTTAAATCGGCCATTTCCCGCAAAGCTGACGTTGCCATTATCGACACTGCGGGCCGGTTACACAACAAAGTGGGACTCATGAACGAATTATCAAAAATCAGAAAAGTACTCCAGAAACTACTTCCTGATGCACCCCACGAAGTCTTGCTGGTGCTTGACGCATCTACCGGACAAAATGCCATAGAACAGGCCCGTCAATTTACTGCTGCCACTGAGGTCAATGCCCTGGCACTTACCAAACTCGACGGTACAGCCAAAGGTGGAGTAGTCATTGGTATTTCAGACCAGTTTAAGGTCCCTGTTAAATACATTGGCATCGGCGAAAAAATGACCGATCTGCAATTGTTTGTTAAGGAAGAATTCGTCGATTCGCTGTTTAGCAGTTGATGCATTTTTTCATTCATAATTTCCCCCCTTTTGAAACAAAAAACCATAAATATCATTACGCTGGGTTGCTCAAAAAACCTGGTCGATTCTGAAGTAATGCTCAGGCAATTACAGGCTGCTGGCTATCAGGTTTATCACGACAGCGATCAGCCTGCCGAAATTATTGTCATAAATACCTGTGGGTTTATTTTCGATGCCAAAGAAGAATCTATCAATACTATTTTGGATTATACCCGTCTGAAAAGTGAAGGGAAAATCAGTCACCTTTATGTAATGGGTTGTTTGTCTGAACGTTACCGTGACGAGTTGAATGCAGAGATTCCTGAAGTGGACGGCTTTTTTGGGGTCAACGATATGCACGCTTTACTTTCGGCACTAAATGCACCTTTCCGTGAGGCCTTGCTGGGTGAGCGGGTAATCACAACGCCTGCTCATTATGCCTATCTGAAAATTGCAGAAGGCTGTGATCACCAATGCTCTTTTTGTGCCATCCCCGGAATCAGAGGGGGTAACATTTCAAAACCCATAGAGCAACTGATGTCAGAAGCCCGTTTTCTTGCCTCAAAAGGAGTTAAAGAGCTGTTGCTGATTGCTCAGGACCTTACCTATTACGGAAAAGATATTTACGGTAAGCGCCAACTTTCCACATTATTGGAAAACCTCATAACCATCCCGGAAATTAAATGGATTCGGCTTCATTATGCTTATCCGGTAGGATTTCCCATGGATGTGCTGGATGTTATGCGCAATCAACCCAAAATCTGTAATTATCTTGATATACCGCTTCAACACATCACCCCACGTATTTTAAAATCAATGAAGCGGGGTGGGGGAGGAGACAAGATCAGAAAACTGGTGCAAACCATTCGCAACAAAGTGCCCGGTATTGTCCTCCGAAGTAGTTTTATAGTGGGATATCCGGATGAAACCGCTACCGAATTCAATGAATTGAAACAATTTGTTCAGGAGGCACGCTTTGAACGTCTTGGTGTTTTTACCTACTCACACGAGGAAAAAACACCGGCCTGGAAACTTACCGACAATGTGCGCCCCGCCATCAAAGCCAGGCGTGCAGAAGAGTTAATGCTGCTTCAACAGGAAATAGTCACGCAACACAATCAGGAGCTGATTGGAAAAGTTATGCCGGTGATTATTGACCACCAGGAGAACAACTTCTGGATTGGTCGCACTGAGTTCGATTCACCTGAGGTAGACAATGAAGTGCTCATTCCGGTTAATGATATCCCGGTGGAGCCTGGAAGCATAGTTAATGCAACCATTACCGGAACAGAACTCTATGACCTTACCGCAACCATATATCCTTAAAATCATATTATATTCAATTGATTTTTATAACTTTGTTTCATTCAAAAAAAATATTGAAACTTTAATCTATTGATTATGAAAAATTTAAGGTTATTTTTGATTGTTTTTATACTTCTTTCCGGAAATTATGGGTTGCAGGCACAGAAAGCATCCACAAATGTTTCTTCACCTGATGATTTTTTTAGCTCCCGCGATGAAAAATTTCTTTATCACGGTAAGGAAATCAATGGCAAAAAAGACGGTAATTGGTTGGTATATTACGCACATGACAGTAGTTTACATAAGGTGGAAAATTATCAAATGGGTCTAAAACACGGAATTTTCCTTCAGTTCTCAACCCGGTCTACCTTAATCTCTGAAGAATACTTTAAAAATGACCTGCCAGAAGGACTGCAACGAACCTATACCAATGCCGGGATTGTTGAAACAGTTAATTTTTATCGACACGGTAAACTCGAAGGTGTACAGAAAAAATTTTACGAAAACAGACGCGATAAGTTGTCTGAACTTTCCAATTATAAAAATGGCCTTAAAGAAGGAGTTTCCAAATGGTTTGATATGGAAGGGAATTTAATTGCTGAATACAATTATCATAATGGATTGCTTGAGGGAGCTCAAAAATCATTTTATCCCAATGGGAAATTGCGCAGCATTGATCATTTTGTCACCAACCAGTATGAAGGAGAATCCATTGAGTATTATGATGATGGAAAGGTTAAACTCTCCGGACAATATGAGCATGGTGAAAAACAGGGCAAATGGCAGAAGTTCGACCCCTCAGGGAAGTTGGAAAACACAGAAATCTATAAAAACGGTCAACTTCGAAAATAAATGAAAAGGCTCCTGAATAACCCTTTTGTTTCTCTTGAAGGATACCAGTGCTTTGGCTGTTCTCCCGATAATAATTTCGGACTTCAGATGGAATTTACCGAAGAAGATAATGGGGTATCTGCCATCTGGCAACCCAAATCTCACTTCGAAGGATGGAAAAACATATTACATGGCGGCATACAGGCAACCCTTATGGATGAAATTGCCAGTTGGTTGGTCTTCGTCAAATTACATACATCCGGGGTGACTTCAAAAATGGAAGTAAAGCTTTCAAAACCCGTTCATATTGATCGTGGAAAAATTACATTAAAAGCTACCTTAAGGGGCATGCAAAAAAATGTAGCAGTCATTGATACCTCTATTACAGATGCGCATGGAACAGAATGTGCAACAGCGGTGATGCATTACTTTACCTATCCCGAAGAAATTGCCAGGAAAAAATTGTGGTATCCAGGCTATGAAAATTTTTAAAAACCGTCTATTCGTCTTCCTGATAAATAGCTTCACTCACGGAAGTCCGGCTCATGGCCTCATATTCTTCCTGCCAGAAAAACTTTTCTTCTCCAAATGGCTCCAGATCGGTCAACCAGGCTGCATCCGCCCGATATTTGGCAAAGAAGGGTCTCCTTACCCAATCAGGATTGCGTGCCTGTAAGAATTGTAAAACGAATATTTTTTCACCACCCACTTCGCTCATACCAACCACGTGAATCTTACCAGGTGCAGCGGACATTACCGGGCCACGAACGGTCTTTGACATACCACTTACTTTGCTATATGCGTCCCGGTAAATTTCATGTGCCCGTTTAATGGAAATATTAAAATAATGATGTGCTCCGGTATCACGTGCCATAAACATGTAGTAGGGAATCATGCCAAGACTTACCTGCATCTTCCACATTTTTGCCCATATGGATGCCGAGGCATTGATGTGTTTCATTACCGGGCTTTGGGTTCTAATCTCAGTTCCGGTTAATCGTATCTTTTTTATGGCTTGTTTAACCGCTTTGGTCGAAAGCTCTACCGGATGATTAAAATGTGCCATTAGTGTCAAATGCTTGCCCGCTAAATTAATTTTTTCAAATAACGCAATCAATTCCTCAGCATCTTTATCTGTTAAAAACCGATAAGGCCAGTAAGCGAGTGCTTTTGAACCGATGCGAATGGTATGAATGTGTTCAAAATCAGGATGAAGTAAGGGCTCAATGTATTGTTCAAGTAAAGAAGTATGCATGATTAGGGGATCTCCACCGGTAAACAATACATTGGTCACCTCTTTATGAACCCTTAAGTAATCAGCAAAGTCACCGGCATCGCGGGAGGCAAACTTCATTCCTTGCATACCTGAGAATTGTGGCCAACGAAAACAAAAAGTGCAATAAGCATGGCAGGTCTGACCCTGACTTGGAAAGAACAGCACAGTTTCTCTGTATTTGTGTTGCAATCCATGCATCAATCTGCCATTAATTCTGGGAACATTCATTTGAAGCTGTCCGGCAGGATGTGGGTTAAGTTCAAGCCGGATTTCATTGGCCACCCGCCTGATTTCCTTCCGGTCCAACTGATTATCCATGGCTTCAGCCATACGGTTATAGTGCGTTTCAGTCAGCATTTCTCTTGCCGGAAAGGTTAACCGGAAGATGGGATCATCAGCATAATTTTCCCAATTTATAAGTTCATTCACTACATAAGAATTGCTTTTAAAAGGCAAAACTTCAGCAACAATCTCTATTTCTCTTTTTTCTTCATCGCTCAGCACAGCCAGCTGAGGTATTGATAGAAAATTTCTGGCCGTATAGGCCTGGTATTCATTAATTTCAGACATATTTTATTCAGATTTAAAGCCGGATTTTATGAAAATTTATTATATAAGACAAAGTCCCTGTTATTTCGATAAACCGGCATGGGGATTATCTAATTGGTAAAAATACAATTTTTTAAGAAAACATCAAAGATAAATCGTAATTTATTTACCATTAATTTTGTTTATACACTGATATTCAAGGTAATGCCAGGCTAAACTTTTTAAGATTATATTTTGATTCTTTCATGCTGAAAATTATACATACTTTAAACCTGAACCTTTATCCTTACTTTATTGTTCGACTTAAAGAATAACACTTTTAACCAAAAGTTATGAAACACCAGGTAAATATGCACTGGGCAGGCAAAATGGCTTTTGAAGCCAGCGCAGCCCGACATACCATCCGAATTGACGTGGATGAAGAAAAAGGCGGAGAAGATTCGGGATTCAGACCGAAAATGTTATCGCTTGCCTCATTGGGGGGCTGTACCGGAATGGATGTGATTTCTATTCTTAAAAAGATGAAAGTTGAACCCAGAGAATTTTCAATAGAAGTGGAAGGTGAACTTTCAGATGATCTCCCACAAATATACAATAATATTCACCTAAAATATATTTTCAGGGGAGATTCCTTACCTGAAGATAAATTAAATAAGGCCATTACCCTTTCGCAGGAAAAATATTGTGGTGTAACAGCCATGCTCAAACATGCTTCCCATATCACCTGGGAAATCATCAATCAGAGCTGATTAGAAAAATTGGCAATTGAAGGGCACCAGGTGGCAAGCGTTAAAAATTCGCTTAAAATCATAGCCGTAGCTCCCCAAATCAAATGATGACCGAATTTAAATCCCGGCACTTGCATTTTCATACCATTACTCATGGTAACAGGATGGTTAATTTGTTCTCCATAATGTAACAGATAAGAAAGGGGAACACTGAAAATCTCAGCCACTTCTTCCGGGTTAGGAATAAAATGCGGCAATCCTTCGTATATACCCACAAATGGACGGATGATAAAATTACTGGGTGGAACATACAAATCGCTTAGCTTGCCTATTATATCTATGTCTTTAGAAAATAGCCCAATCTCTTCTTGTGTTTCTCTCAGCGCGGTATCAATCAGACCACTATCCTCCGGTTCGGCTTTGCCCCCCGGAAAAGAGACTTGTCCGCTGTGAATGCCTTCGTATTCGCATCTTTTGGTAAATACCAATTTAACACTGTCTTCCTCCCGATACAATAAAACCAGTACACTGCTCATTCGCGGAGGGGGGCTATTTTTCCCCAGTTTGAGTAATTCAGACCTATTGGATGGTGCAAGCCTTTCATGAGCCTCAATTCCCGGAAGCCGCTTCGTTAACAAAGCTGCGAATTCAGCGGAAAACTTAAGTAATATATCAGGTTTGCTCTTTTGATGCATTTTAAAATCCTTTGATTTCAATGACAGGCAAATTTACACCTATTGCCTGAAATGAGTATGGAATATTTTTTGATTAACGATTATTGAAACGATTTTTGTATTTTTATGGAGTTTTATTTAACAACATCTGATCTCTGTAAAATTATGACTAAGGAAAAACCCGATCTGCTCCACCAGGAAGTTACTTCTTCCGACTTTGAGAAGGAATTGGTACTTTATAATGATGAAATTAACACTTTTGATTATGTTATCGAAGCATTGGTGGAGATTTGCGAACTGGAACCACTTCAGGCAGAACAAATTACATTAATCGTTCATTACAAAGGAAAAAGCGGTGTAAAGTCAGGTTCCCTCACTGAATTGAAACCGCCGTATATTGCATTGATCGATAGAGGGTTAACAGTATCCATCGAATAATACCAATTTGTATGAAAACTTTTGTTTCAGCCCTGACCTTCTCAGCTCTCATTCTGATTACCTCATGTTCAAAAGTACCCATTACCGGACGCCGGCAATTTAATGTTGTGCCCGACAATATGATTACTGAGATGAGCCTCTCGAGCTACAATCAGTTTCTTAGCGAACACAAAACCCTGCCGGCTTCTAATGAACAGGTAAAAACACTTCGCCGCGTGGGGCAGAGAATTTCCAACGCAGTAGAAGATTATTTTAATAATAATGGTATGCCAGAGGCCGTAAAAGGCTACAAATGGGAATTTAACCTGGTGGAAAGCCCCGAAGTTAACGCCTGGGCCATGCCAGGCGGTAAAGTAGTATTTTATACAGGAATTATGCCCCTGACTAAAGATGAAGCAGGTATAGCTGTAGTTATGGGACATGAAATTGCGCATGCAGTGGTTAATCACGGCGGTGAACGCATGAGCCAGCAATTGGCTATCGCCCTCGGTGGAGTTACCCTCGATGTAGCACTTCAGAAAGAACCGGAACTTACCCGCAGTATTTTCAATACGGTTTATGGAGTAGGTTCGCAGTTGGGAACTCTGGCGTATTCCAGAACACATGAATATGAAGCCGATAAGCTGGGAATGGTATTTATGGCTATGGCAGGCTACGATCCCCACCGTGCCATATCATTCTGGCAGGAAATGGCTGCTTTGGGTGGTCAGGCACCTCCGGAATTCTTAAGTACACATCCCTCAAACCAGAATCGTATTAAGGAAATTACCAACTATATTCCTAAAGCCATGAAATATTTTAGAGAAAACTAATATAGTTTGGTCTTATTAGCTTACATTTGTACGGCATTACCAAAGCTGTAAGCAAATGTCTCTTACCCTCATCATTGTACTCATCCTTGCCGGACTTGTCTTTCTCATTCTTGAGATGCTTGTAATACCAGGTACCACCATTATTGGTATCTCCGGTTTTGCCCTTATTGTGTTTTCAATTTGGGAGTCCTATCACTCATTGGGCACTCCTATGGGACATTATATACTTGCAGGAACAGTATTTTTCATTATTATTACCTTTTATTTTTCATTAAAATCAAAAACATGGGACCGCCTCATGTTACATACCATAATATCAGGTAAGGTAAATGAAGTTGATACGGTAACGGTGCAAGTGGGCGACGAGGGAAAAAGTATTTCAAGATTATCTCCTTCAGGCAGAGCACTGTTTAAAGAAGAAATTTATGAGGTGCATACCAATGGCGAATTTATTGATCAGGAGACCCCAATCATTGTGACACACTTTAGTGATAATAAAATTTTTGTAACACGTAAACCTTAACACACATGGAATCTCAATTTATTGTAATTGTAGCGATTGGCATTGCTTCGCTATTTGGATTATGGATCATTTTTTACTTCATCCCGGTGGGATTATGGTTCTCGGCCTTATTATCGGGGGTGCGCATTTCACTGCTTCAGCTTGTATTTATGCGTTGGAGAAAAGTTCCCCCTTCGGTAATCGTTACGGCTATGATCAATGCGACAAAAGCAGGTTTATCGCTTACGCGCGATGAACTTGAAGCTCATTACCTGGCAGGAGGTAGGGTAAAGCTTGTGGTTAATGCACTGATTTCTGCCGATAAAGCCAACATTCCCTTAAACTTTAAATCGGCAACTGCCATTGACCTGGCCGGACGTGATGTTTTCGAAGCCGTTCAAATGTCGGTAAATCCTAAAGTAATCAGCACACCGCCGGTTGCTGCCGTCGCAAAGGATGGAATTCAGTTGATTGCAAAAGCCAGGGTAACCGTTAGGGCAAACATCCGCCAACTGGTGGGTGGTGCCGGTGAAGAAACCATTCTTGCAAGGGTAGGAGAGGGTATAGTTTCCTCTATCGGTTCTGCTGACTCACATAAAAGTGTACTCGAAAACCCTGATTCAATCTCAAAAGTAGTACTTTCTAAAGGTTTGGATTCCGGTACTGCATTTGAAATTTTGTCCATTGATATTGCCGACATCGATGTAGGAAAAAACATCGGAGCCCAGCTTCAGATGGACCAGGCCAATGCCGATAAAAATATTGCTCAGGCCAAAGCTGAGGAGAGACGCGCTATGGCTGTTGCCAACGAACAGGAAATGAAAGCCAAAGCCCAGGATGCCCGCGCTAAGGTTATTGAAGCAGAAGCCGAGATTCCTAAAGCAATTGCGGATGCATTCCGTTCCGGAAACCTTGGATTGATGGATTATTACAAGTTTCAGAATATCCAGGCAGATACTCGCATGCGCGATACCATAGCTGAACAGCCCAAGAATAAATCCGGGCAACGTGGTGACCAACCACTCAAATAATATATGTTCTTTCTACTACTTTAAAACGCCCTTTAATCCGGGCGTTTTTTTTTAATCCATGAAACTTTTTAAGTAATATGTAGTTATCATTATGATAAAATGTGCTATTCATGCCAATTATTGATCAATCGGAACGCAAACTCATTGTCAGTAACTACAGGGCTTTATTAAAAGCTGCTGAGCCGCTACTGGACCGGGAAAAGCGCATCCATTTGAAGGCGGCTTTCAATATCATGCTCAATGCACACCAGCGGAGCCTGTATGCAGAAACTGAACCCTATTTTTTACACTCGGTCGGCGTTGCCATCATTGTTGCCCGCGATATGAGCATGGGCATTACAAGTGTAATTGCTTCCCTGTTTGCCGGAGCATCCCCACAAAATGAAGAAATTAAAAGTTTTATCCACACCTATCATTATAATGCAGTTGAGACCATTCTCAATAAACTTGATACCGTGATGCAATTGCCAACAGAGAAAGTGCCTACCAATGCCGAGCACTTTATTAGTTTGGTACTTTCTCTTGCAGATGATATTCGGGTAATTCCTATTTTGCTGGCCGACAGGCTACAATACATGCGCAATATTCATGTTTTACAAACCAAAGATCAGGTGTCAATAGCCAATCAGACGGCAAACCTGTATGCTCCTCTAGCCCATCGTTTGGGTTTATACCGCATTAAAGCTGAGCTGGATGAACTTTCGCTCAATTATGCAGATCCCGTAACCTATCAACATTTAAAATCACAAATCAGCAGAATTGAAAGTGAAGAGTCCGCTTTCTTTGAATCTTTTTTACAACCCGTTCATCTTGAACTACAGCGATTTGGATTAGACTATAAGATCAAGAAACGGACAAAGTCAGTTTCTTCAGCTTACGCAAAAATGCAAAAACAAGGTATTGAGCTGGACGAGGTCTATGATTTATTTGCTGTTCGCATTATATTGTACAGTGCGCCAGAAAATGAGCGGGCCGACTGCTGGAAGGCTTATTCGGCAGTGACCTCAGTTTATGAACCTGAACCCAAACGGCTAAGAGACTGGATTACCTTCCCACGTAAAAATGGTTATGAATCCCTGCACATCACCGTTCAGGGAAAAGATGGACGTTGGGTTGAAGTGCAGATTAGAACCAGCCGAATGGATGATGATGCCGAGAGAGGCAATTCTGCTCACTGGAGATACAAAGGCAGCGAAGGAGATCAGGAAACTGCCGAATGGCTCAATTCTATCCGTCAGGTACTGGAGCATCCGGAAGCGTTGGGTGATAATTCGACCACCAATCAGCAAAATAAATCCGCATCGACCATTTATGTATTTACACCCGAAGGAGATGTAAAGAAGTTAAAACCCGGTAGCACCGTGCTTGATTTTGCCTTTGAAATACACACCAATCTTGGGGCACATTGCTCAGGCGGGAGGGTAAATCGAAAAATTGTACCGATAAGACATAAATTGAAAAACGGTGACCTCGTTGAAGTAATTACCTCACGCAATCAAACTCCCAATGTGGATTGGTTAAAATGGGTAGCCAGTTCCAGAGCAAAAAATAAGATTAAAAAATATCTTAAAGAAGCCGAGTTTAAACAGGCTGAATTGGGTAAGGAGATTTTTAAGCGTAAGCTCAATCAACTAAAAATTAATAATATTGATGAGGCTGCAGGTAAAATAGTTGAGTATTATAAACTATCCGGTTCTTTGGAGTTATATCAGGGGCTGGCTGAAAATAAAATAGAGCCATCAAGCATCAAGGATATTTTATTGAGTAGCACTAAGACTGTTGAAGGTAAAGCAGAACCTCAACTCCTTACCACAAAAGCATCAGAACGGCCCAATCGTACCGCTGAAAATCGGATCATCGTAAATCAATCCTCAGCCATAGAAGGATATACACTGGGCAAATGCTGTAATCCGGTAATGGGTGATGACATCTTTGGCTTTGTTACGGTAAGCGAAGGTATAAAAATTCACCGGAGCAATTGTCCAAATGCTTCACGTCTCAAGGCCAGATATCCATACCGTGTTATGGAGGCTGAATGGTCTAGTCCGGTAGAGGGAAGTTACTTTTTAACAGATATTAAAGTAAGTGGTTACGATCAGTTGGGTATACTTAGTTCCATTACTAACCTGATTTCCAATGATCTTAAAATGGATGTACGTTCCATTTCACTCAACAGCAAGGACGGTAAGTTCGAAGGATATATCAGTGTTAGCATACGCGACAAAAAACACCTTGAATTACTACTCAAAAAATTACTTACCATCAAAGGCATCAGCAAAGCCAGCCGGTTAGCAACTTCCACTTATTTATAGTGATGAAATAGGCAATAGGGGAGAGGCTTATGTAGGAGTTTTTTAATCTGAATATGTCTATCGTTACAATGTCGAAATACTTATCTTCTTACAGCCACAATAACTTGCGAAGTTATTAACAATTGTTGATAACTTCGGTTGATATTGTGTTGAAATTAAATTACCAAAAACCCTTGACACAGGGGCAAAAATGTTGTATCTTTGTTTCATCAGGCGAGAGATACGGTGAGAAACCCGTCCGGTTAAAACGAAAAAATCGAAAGATTTTATCGGTAAGAAACCTAGATTTTTCATCTCGTACAAACCGCAAGGAGCGTAGAGATTGAACAAATTGAAAACGTGGTCCAATTTTTCAGAAGGCTCAACCCAGTGTTGAATACCCTGGAATTGGTAAACATCAGCGCAAAACCCAAGTGGTAGAAACGCGAAAAGTAATGCACCGAAACAGTAACCTGAGGCCTTATGTTAACTACGGTTGACATTATGGCGAAAGGGAAACAACTCATCAAGAGTAGTTTCCCTTTCTGTTTTTTATTTTATTTTGTTTAAAAGCTATTTCCTGGGTTTTAGAATTATTTTTTGACCTTTTACTATTTTCTTTTTATAGATGATACTTGACGAATTATTACTTCGTGAACAATCCCGCGCCAATACTGACTTTTTGGTAGACATTGTACTCAAAAATCCGGATTTATTCAATGAATTGTGGGCTTTGGTGATGCGAAATGAAGATCCGATCAGCCGCAGGGCAGCCTGGGTTGCTGACTATTGTGCTGAAATCAGACCCGCATTTATCGAAAACAAACTGGAAGAACTTTCAATGAGGGTAAATACATTCAGCAGTGATGGTTTAAAAAGGCATGCGCTGCGTATGATGGCACGTTCAGAATTACCGGTTCACAATCTGGGATATCTTGTGGATGCCTGCTTCAGGTGGCTGGAAAATAAAACCGAATCTGTTGCAGTAAAAATGTACAGTATGGTTATTCTTGAAAGGGTGTGCCGACAATTACCCGAATTTAGCAGTGAGCTATATGATTTAATCAAAATTCAATTGCCGGAGGCTCGCCCCGGGTTCCGGAATTGCGGAGAAAAAATTATGAAGCAACTCTGCAGATAAGTTAGTTGGCCTGGCCTAGAAGCTTAACAAACTGAAAAATATAGCTCCGCCTATAATACCGATATATAGCACAATGATAACGATGGTTATGATGCCAATGGTACGAAAAAAGAGATTCAGGTTGCTGAAAGCAAAGCCAAGAATTTGATTGTCTTTTGATTGCAGTGCCTTTTTTATTAGTCCATTAAATCTAAATATAAAAATAAGTGGAATAATATTGATGAGTGACATAATAAGGTAAGTCCAGCCTACCCATCCCGAAAATGGTGTAGCGGAAGCTTCTCCAACATTGAGTTTGGGAAGCAAAAGGCCCACAATCAAACCGGCAAGCAGCATAATGACTGTTGAAATTGCACCCAGCACGGCCAGAAAAGTAGTCCATTTCCGCGTTTCAGACAAAGCGTCTATGGCCAGTTCGTTGAGTATCAGAGGTTCTGATTCATGGGTTAAATTGGTGGATTCATTGTACATAATGGTGCTTTAAAGTTAATTGCCGGGTGCAAATGGCTACTCATCGCTATCGCTGGCCGCTTCATCGATAAAACCATCGTCGGGAGTATCTTTTTCATCATCCGCATCGTCCGCAATGTCTTCATCCTGCAGACCTTTAGTGTCAATTTTGACTGGCACTTTAACCAGATAACTGGCGTCAGCGGTATCTACAGTAATGGCGTAAAAGAATTCTTCGCCCCGGGTTTTTACTTTAATTACATTGTTTGAATATCCCAGCGGATATTTCAACTTGATTGCATCCAAAACATCCTGTGACAGGTTGTTATAACTTACAATCACACGCTTTTTGTCCATAAAAATAAAATTTTTAAAAAGTTTACAATAATACACCAGAAAATTGAAAATTCAATCAATCTGTGGTTAAATTGTTGTGAATTTTTAGAAGATTTATTGTTTAGCATTCAATGGCATTCGCGAAAACACCTGTGCCGTACGATTGGTATTATATATTCTCAGTTCAGGACGTTCCGTTTCACTGTTAAACCAGGACGTATAGATCATTTTTTGATCAATACGTCCCTGACCTCCGAATTCACCAGAATCGGTATTTAAAATCAAATGATAATCACCAGAATCACGCACAGGGAAGCGATAATCGAAGATGCTGTTAAAGGGATGAAAATTAAAAACAAAAATCAATGCTCCCCGGCTGAATGCAATGGTCTTATTGTGCTCATCTACAAAAAGTTGATTTGCAAATTCATCTTCAAATACCCGGTATTTTTTAATGGTTTCGATCATTTTTTTATCAAAATTGTTCAGAAACTTGTATTTCAATGCTTCATTATCAACCAACGACCATTGTCTGCGAGAATATTGGAAGCTCCAGTCATTTCCTTCTCTGGGAAAGTCAATCCATTCGGGATGGCCGAACTCATTGCCCATAAAATTCAGATAAGCTTCACCCCCCAGTGCAATAGTAAATAAACGGATCATTTTATGCAGGGCAATGCCACGATCAATAATTATGTTGGAATCATCCACCCCCATGTGCCAGTACATTTCCTTATCCATTAGCCAGAAGGCGAGGGTCTTGTCGCCTACCATAGCCTGATCATGAGATTCAGCGTATGCAATGGTTTTAACACCCGGTAAACGGTTGGTCATTACGGCCCACATTTCACCCATATTCCAGTCTTCATCCCTGTATTCCTTAAGAAGTTTAATCCAGAAATCGGGAATGCCCATACCCAGCCGGTAGTCAAATCCCAGCCCACCTGATTTAATGGGAGCACTTAAACCTGGCATACCCGTTACATCTTCAGCAATGGTTATGGCTGAGGGTTTAATTTTATTTATCAGGTGATTGGCCAATTGCAGGTAGGTTATGGCATCCCACTCTACACCATCTCTGAAATATTGCTCAGGCGAGGTAAAAGTGATGTTTCCATGATGAAAATACATCATCGAACCCACTCCATCAAACCTGAAGCCATCGAAATGGAATTCCTTTAACCAGTATTTAATGTTGGAAAGTAGAAATTGCAGGACTTCGGTGCGGCCATAATCAAACAACAGTGAGTCCCACTGGGGGTGAATTCCCCGTTCACCGGGATGAAAATAAAGATTTCCCGAACCGTCGAAATCATTCAGGCCTTCGTTGATGTTTTTAACCGTGTGCGAATGCACTATGTCCATGATAACAGAAATGCCCATAGCATGTGCGGTTTTTATCAGGTCTTTCAATTCTTCAGGTGTACCGAATCGCGAAGAGGGTGCAAAAAAATTGGCAACATGATAGCCAAATGAGCCATAATAGGGGTGTTCCTGAATGGCCATAAGTTGTATGGCATTGTATCCCAGCCCTTTGATCTTAGGTAGGATGTTTCTGGTAAACTCAGTATAGCTTCCCACAGCGGGTTTTTCCTGAGCCATACCCACATGACATTCATAAATAAATAGTTTCTTTTCCAGGTCAGGAACAAAATTGTCATTTTCCCAATCATATTTATCGATCCACAGCTGACCGGTATAGTCTTTGGTAATTTCATCCTGAATTACCCTGCGTATATAAGCGGGAATACGTGCACGAATGGTTTCATGCGTTTGTACATAGGTTTTTAGTTTGCTGCCATGAACAAAAGTATTTTTATACGTTTTATCATCAAGGAATAATTCCCAAACTCCGTTTTGAATCCGTGTAAGCGGATGCGCATAAGGATCCCATTGATTAAAATCGCCGGCTAACCATAACTGCAGCGCATTTGGAGCCCATTCCCGGTAAAACCATCCACGTTTCTGAGCACTGTAATTGAAACCAAAAAATTTATAGGCATTTGCAAATTTTGAGATATTTCCAGCAATTTCTTCAATGCACGACAAGCGATTAACAAAACGCCTATGACGCAATTTAATATCCTCAGCAACCGGAATCAGCCAGGGATCCATTTTTACAATTTCAGGAACGTTTACTTTCATGTTTTCAGAATTAGGTGATGTAACAATTTAGTTGAAATTCAGTTCATCACGCTGATTAAATAATTAATCCTTTAGATACCGAAGTAAAGATATTCATTTATATGGATCTTACAAGGATTTTGGCCGGATTTTTAAAATGCTATTTGCAACATAATTAATATTATGTCAAATAGCATTTTCAATACCTTCCCTTCTGTAATAAAAATCCCAGGTTAACAAATTGCCTGACGGAATATTTATTATTTACTTCCACCTTGTTCACAATGAAATATTACCAAAAAAAAACCGGCACTATCATAATAATACCGGTTTTCATTTTTATTGAATTTAATGCTATTCGTTTAGCAATTCATTTACTTCCTTCATTTTATCATACATTTCCAGACGGGTATAGATTTCTTTCAATGACAATAATGTATTTCTGTCTGAAGGATCCAGTTCTATGGCTTTTTCCAGATATGGCAGCGATAAAGATAATTTATCATTTGCCTGTTTTTTCAGGGCTTCGTATTCAGCCTGCTGTGAAAAAGGCAAAGCATTTGCCTCTTCAAGTAACATGGCGGCCTGATTTACATATAACGCTCCAAGGTTATAATTGGCTTCAAAATAATCGGGTCTGAGTTCTACAGCCTTTTTATATGACTTTTCGGCGTTTTCGATGTCATCAATCTGAGCATAATTTACTCCAATGGCATAATAAATGGTTGGATTGGTCGGGTCTTTCTCAATGGCTTCCTGTAAATTGGCCATAGCCTTCTCGTTTTGACCTGAAGCCAGATAGATATTGGTTTCAGCGATAAGAATATTAAAATCATCCGGATATTTTGATTTCCCTTCCAGAATAACATTCAAAGCTGCTGTGGTATCTCCTGTCTGAAGGTACAGTGAAGACAATGAGTTATACAATAATGGTTGAGGATAATTCAAATCCTTTACCTTAGTATAATACTCAATAGCTTTGGGCAGATTTCCGGCATTTTCAGCAGAGAGTGCTGCATTAAAGTAAGCCAGGGTGTCAATAGCTCCGAAGGATTTATTCAGTTCTACGGCCTTTTCAAAACTTTTAGTGGCCTGGTCGAATTCCTTTGATGTAAACTGATTTACGCCCTGATTATACAACTCTTCACTGATAACCAACAGGTTTTGAATAGCATCGGTATAGTATTCTTTGCGGGTATCCAGTTCAAGTAGTTTCTGATACGATTCATAAGCTTTATTTAAAGCGTCCGGATCAAGATTCTTATAATCAGGATTATCGCTACGATAAATTTGTAAATAGATGTTCCCCCTGTACAGCCAGGTTTTGGGGTCATCCATGGTGGAGGGATCCTTAATGGTGGGTTCAATGTACTGCAGTGCTTTATCAAGTTTTCCTTTACGCAGATTGTTAAAGGCGTCGGTGCGCATTGGTTTCTGCGCAAACAGGAAATTTACTGCCAGCATCATGGTAATCAGCAAAGAGATTCTTTTCATTTTTTTTGCTTTTTTGTTGGATTAACCTTTTAATTAGGTGCAAATGTATTGGTTGGTTTTCAATTATACAAATTCCGGACCAATTTCATCATTGTTTTCTTCGTCCGTTGAATCATCCGCCTCATTTTCATCTTCCGTACTGATTACAGAATCATCAGTCGGAACATCTAAAGCGGTGAATTCGGCTGTATTATCCAAAGCACTGTTGTCTGAAATATCTCCATTTTCTTCATCCGGCCCCAATACTTCTTCTGCTTCCACTTCTACCTTTGTTACGGCAGCTATAGAATCGTCTCCCCTGAGTGTGATTAAACGTACCCCTTGTGTTGCACGTCCCATCACCCTTAAATTGGCGATACCCAGGCGGATAATCAAACCTGAACGATTGATAATCATCAGATCATCATTATCGGTAACGGCTTCGATAGAGATAAGATCGCCTGTTTTTTCAGTCACATTAATGGTTTTTACGCCTTTGCCTCCCCGGTTGGTTATTCTGTAATCCTCCAGTTTTGAGCGTTTACCATATCCATTTTCTGATACAACCAAAATATCTGCTGAATCGTCCGGAGGACAGATCATGCCAATAACTTCATCTTTATCGCTGGCCAGAGTAATGCCTTTTACCCCGGAAGCCATCCTACCCATAGGCCTCACGGTACTTTCATTAAAACGTATGGCTCTGCCTGATCTTAGTGCAAGCAATACTTCGTTATTCCCATTGGTTAATCGGGCTTCAAGCAATTGATCTCCTTCACGAATGGTAATGGCATTGATTCCATTTTGACGCGGTCTGGAATAGGCTTCGAGTGAAGTTTTTTTGATGATTCCTTTGCGTGTACACAAAATGATATAGTTATTGTTTATGTACTCTTCGTCCTTTAAGTTTTTTAAATTTTTAAAGGCTTTAATTTTATCATCCGGTTCAATGTTTATCAAATTTTGAATGGCTCTGCCTTTACTGTTTTTACCTCCCTCGGGAATTTCATACACCCGCATCCAGAATACTTTTCCTTTTTCGGTAAAGAAAAGCATATAATTATGCATGCTGGCTACATACATGTATTCCAGGAAGTCTTCATCCCGGATATTAGATCCTTTTGCTCCCCGGCCTCCCCTGTTTTGACGGCGATATTCTGTAAGCGGGGTACGTTTGATGTAACCCATATGTGAAATGGTAATCACCACATCTTCATCTGCTATGGTATCTTCGATGCGGAAATCACTTGCTGAATAAACGATTTGTGTTTTTCGCTCATCACCGTAGCTTTCCTTTATATCAAGCAATTCCTTCTTGATAATCTCCATACGCATATCTACGTTGTTAATCACAAGGTTATAATACTCAATCATTTTGAGCAGTTCCTCGTATTCATTTCGTATTTTATCTCTTTCCAGTCCGGTTAAACGCTGCAATCTCATATCGAGGATTGCTCTGGCCTGAATTTCAGAGAGTTCGAAGCGTTCAATCAATTTTATCCGGGCTTCCTCAGGTGTTTTGGTTGCCCTGATTAAGGCAATTACTTCATCCAGATGATCAAGAGCAATAAGTAAACCGGCGAGAATGTGTGCCCGTTTTTCGGCTTCTCTTAGCTCATATTTGGTTCTACGCAGGACAACATCATGCCGATGTTCTACAAAATAATGAATTAATTGCTTGATATTTAGCAGCATAGGCCGGCCATTCACCAGGCAGATGTTGTTCACGCTGAATGATGACTGCAAAGGTGTTAACTGATATAATTTATTCAACACCACATTGGTAATGGCATCACGCTTGAGATCAAAAACAATACGCATCCCGTTGCGGTCTGATTCGTCACGGATATCAGAAATACCTTCAATTTTTTTATCATTTACCAGATCGGCTGCTTTTTTGATAAGATCAGCTTTATTAACCTGGTAAGGTATAGAGTTGAATATTATGGTCTCGTGCGAATGATTGATTTCGATTTTGCTTTCTCCACGCATTACGATTCTGCCACGACCGGATTCGAAAGCTTCCTTTACTCCTTCATAGCCATATATAAATCCCCCTGTGGGAAAGTCCGGAGCTTTAATAAACTTCATAAGTTCGTTTACGGAGATCTCCTTATTATCAATGTAGGCGATGGTTCCATCAACCACCTCTGACAGGTTGTGCGGTGGCATATTGGTAGCCATACCGACAGCAATACCGGAGGCTCCGTTGACCAGTAAATTAGGAATACGCGCGGGCAAAACCATGGGTTCCTGCAAACTATCGTCGAAGTTGTTCTGAAAATCAACCGTATCCTTATTTATATCGGATAACATTTCTTCTGCAATTTTCTGCAATCTTGCTTCCGTATAACGCATGGCTGCGGGGCTGTCTCCATCAATGGAACCAAAGTTTCCCTGTCCGTCAACCAGTGGGTAGCGCAATGACCATTCCTGGGCCATTCGCACCATAGCATCATAAACGGAGGTGTCGCCGTGGGGATGATATTTACCGAGCACCTCCCCTACTATTCTGGCGCTTTTTTTATATGACCGGTTCGACAATACCCCAAGGTCTAACATTCCATAAAGTACACGGCGGTGAACCGGTTTCAAACCATCACGAACGTCAGGTAAAGCCCTGCCCACTATCACTGACATGGAATAGTCAATGTAAGCCGACTTCATCTGGGTTTCAATATTAACTTTAATTATTCTTTCTTCACCTTCTTGATTTTCCATTCTTTAGTGTATTCAAATTAGCAATTTTTAGTACCTCTTTTGAGGGGTACGAAGGTACAACTTTTTTGTTTCAGCACAACAGGAAATTAACCGAAAATATCTGGAAAATTCAGTATTAAAGCTATATTTTTTCAGTAGTTTCTTTCTTTGTTTCTTTAAACGGCATTGTATTTGATTATACACAGATCGTATGGACAAAATATTGTGTATTTGACCTGCTATATGTATACAGCGTGTTCAAATTATTCGTATTTTTGACCTCAGGCTAAACCTGGCTCAATGAATGTATGATGTTTAATTATATTTGAGCCGGAAAACTAAACAAAGAAAGTGTTTATAACACAGAAGAAGGAGAGAAATCAACATATGGAAGCTAAATTTTCACAACGGGTAAAAGACGTACTTACCTACAGCCGGGAGGAATCACTTCGGTTGGGAAATGAAAAGATTGGTGTGGAGCATTTATTTCTTGGCATTATACGCGAAGGCGAAGGCATGGCCATTCAAATTTTGAATATGCTGGGTATCGATACCAATGAAATCAGAAAAACCATTGAAAAAACAATCAGTTCAGGCGCCAAGCGTGACAAAAAGGCAGAAAATCTGCCATTGGTAAAACAGGCTGAACGTGCACTGAAACTTACTTATCTGGAGGCCAAGATGTTCAATAGTGAATTGATTGGAACTGAACATTTGCTGCTTGCTATTTTAAAAGACGAAGACAATCTTGTTACCAGCACATTGAATAAGTATGGTATAGACTATGACTCAGTAAGAGAAGAGCTAAAGTCTATCATAAGTCACGATGAAAGTCATAAGCAGGAAGGACCGCGTGGCGAATTGCCGGGCAGCACTCCCGATGATGACGCTGATGAAGGCCGGGGTTATGGCGGTGGACCGCGAAAGGTGGCAGATTCTAAATCAAAAACGCCCGTTCTGGACAATTTTGGTCGCGATTTGACCAAGGCTGCTGAAGAGGGCCGCCTCGATCCTATTGTTGGACGGGAAAGAGAACTGGAGCGCATTGCCCAGATATTGAGCAGGCGCAAAAAAAATAATCCTATCCTCATTGGGGAACCTGGTGTGGGTAAGTCGGCCATTGCTGAAGGTTTGGCACTGAGGATCATATCACGCAAAGTGTCGCGTATTCTTTTTAACAAACGAATTTTCACCCTTGATCTGGCCTCCCTGGTGGCCGGAACGAAATATCGCGGCCAGTTTGAAGAACGCATGAAAGCCGTACTAAATGAACTGGAAAAAAACCGGGATATTATTCTGTTTATTGATGAAATTCATACCATAGTGGGTGCCGGAAATGCTTCCGGTTCGCTGGATGCTTCCAATATGTTTAAGCCAGCACTTGCCCGGGGCGAAATACAATGCATCGGAGCTACTACCCTGGATGAATACAGACAATATATCGAGAAAGACGGAGCGCTGGAACGCCGGTTTCAGAAAATTTTGGTAGATCCTACCACTACTGAAGAAACCGTAACCATTCTGAATAATATTAAAGAAAAATATGAAGATCATCATCTGGTAAAATACAATGACGATGCTATTGAAGCCTGTGTTTCGCTTACCAACCGTTACCTTACCGACCGTTATTTGCCGGATAAGGCCATAGATGCACTGGACGAAGCCGGAGCCCGGGTACATATCACCAATATGCAGGTTCCCAATGAAATCATTCAACTGGAGCAGCGTATTGAAGAGATCAAAGAGCTGAAAAATAATGCCATTCATAGTCAGAAGTTTGAAGAAGCCGCCAAATTCCGCGACACCGAACGTAAACTGATGATAGAACTGGAAGCCGCTAAAAAGAGATGGGAGGACGATTCCAAAATGCACCGCATTACGGTAAGTGAAGATAATGTGGCTGAAGTGGTTGCTATGATGACCGGGGTTCCTGTTCAGCGAATAGCACAAAATGAAAGTGACCGGCTATTGCACATGGAAAACGATCTCAGTGATAGTGTAATTGGTCAGCCCGATGCCATTAAAAAAGTGGTAAAAGCCATCCGACGCAACCGTGCCGGCTTAAAGGATCCCAATAAGCCCATCGGAACATTCATCTTTTTAGGTCCTACCGGAGTAGGGAAAACCCATCTGGCTAAAATTCTCGCCAAATATCTGTTCGATAGCGAGGATACGTTGATCAGAATTGACATGAGTGAATATATGGAGAAATTTGCAGTTTCGCGACTGGTTGGTGCGCCTCCCGGATACGTTGGTTACGAAGAAGGCGGGCAGCTTACCGAAAAAGTGCGTCGCAAACCATACTCTATTGTGCTTCTTGATGAGATTGAAAAAGCTCATCCCGATATCTTCCATATTCTTTTGCAAGTGCTGGATGATGGAGTACTTACCGATAGCCTTGGCCGTAAGGTAGACTTTAAGAATACCATTGTAATTATGACCTCCAACATTGGATCACGTCAGTTGAAAGATTTTGGACAGGGGGTTGGTTTTGCCACAAGCGCTAAAATGTCAGGCAGTTCAACTTTTGCCACAGGTGTAATTGAAAATGCACTCAAGCGCTCCTTTGCTCCGGAGTTCCTGAATCGTATCGACGATGTGATTATTTTTGAATCACTTGAGCGTGAAGATATTCACAAAATTATCGATATTGAACTAAAGCACCTTTTCAAAAGGGTTGCTGAGATGGGTTATGAAATGGAAGTTACCATTGAAGCCAAAGACTTTATTGTAGAGAAAGGCTGGGATGCCCAGTTTGGTGCACGTCCATTGAAAAGAGCCATTCAAAAATACATTGAAGACGCTCTGGCGGAAGAGATCATCAAATCAAATCTTTCAGAAGGCGATAAAGTGGTAATCTCACACAAAGAAAAAGCTGAAGAACTGGATATACAAATTATAAAACCAGTGGTACCTAAGGAAGCAGCAAATTAATGTTTCATATGGCTTGAAACTCGAACAGGGAACCCCTAAAAAGGTTCCCTGTTTGTTTTAGTAGCAGGTAATACTTATTTAATCGCCTAAAACAATGGTGGTTAACCAGGCGATTAAATAATGTGAGCCGACAATGCATCCAAATCCAATCCAAAGAAATTCCCCGAACTCATCAATAACAGATTATGATCATTCCAGCCGGCATTCACTAAAAATTCCTGTAGTTCCCTGGTTTCGTTATACACCTGAATATCATTACGTTTAAAGGCATTAACTACATCATCACTATCGAAATGTTTCAGGCGTTTTAATTCCAGAGCATGTTTGCTGTAAAATACAATACTTTTCTCGGCATCATCCATAGCATGTGCATATTGGGATAAGAAATCCTTATTCAGGCTGCTGTATGTGTGTAATTCAAAACAGGCGGTAAGTTTTCGCCCCGGAAATTGTTCTTTAACGGCCTGTATGGTGGCCTTCAGCTTGGATGGACTATGGGCAAAGTCTTTGTAAATGGCCGTATTGGCATTGGATGCAACCAATTCAAGTCGTTTTGAAGCACCCACAAAAGATTGAATGGCATCATAAAATGCTTCGCCATCAATATCCAGTTCCTGACAGATTAACCTGGCACCTTCGAGGTTGAGCAGATTGTGCTGGCCGAAAATTTTCAGCGGCACTTCACCCCCCGGGGTGTGAAGGATAGTGATGCCCTCCTTTACATGATAAGGTGGCAGCGTATAAGGAAGTTTATGAATATCCTCAGGCAGTTGGGCTGCAATGTTTACCACATATTCATCCTCAGCGCAGTAAATCAGACTTCCCCCTTTGGGTAATAATTGGGCAAACTGACTGAATTGTTCCAGATAATTTTCGAAAGTGGGAAACACATTCATATGATCCCAGGCTATTCCGCTAATTAGTCCAATATCGGGTTGATAGACATGAAATTTCGGCCTGCGATCAAGCGCTGATGTCAGGTATTCATCCCCTTCAATAATCATAACAGGAGCATCTTCAGTTACTCTAACCATAACTTCAAAGCCTTCGAGTTGGGCACCTACCATATAATCTGCATCTATGTTATGATGTTTAAGCACATGCAAAATCATGGCAGTAATGGTTGTTTTGCCATGACTGCCGCCAATAACTACTCTTTTTTTGTGGCCTGACTGCTCATAAAGAAATTCAGGATAAGAATAAACAGGGATGTTGAGTTTCCGGGCAGCAGCTATTTCCGGATTGTCGGATCTGGCGTGCATGCCAAGAATTATGGCATCCAGTCCGGTGTGAATTTTTTGAATGTCCCACCCTTCAGCTGCCGGCAACAATCCATATTTTTTAAGCCTGGAGTGGGCAGGTTCAAAAATCTCGTCATCAGACCCTGTTACCTTATAACCTTTTAAATGAAGTGCAATGGCCAGGTTGTGCATTGCGCTGCCACCAATGGCAATAAAATGAACTTTCATGCAGTAGAATTAAACAACAAAAATACCAAAATTATCGGCCAATATTGTTTCGTTTTGGATGAAACCAAAAGTATACGTTTAAAAGTCATAAATTTGCAACGATGAAGATTACAACAATACATGCTGATCACTGGAAGATGGATGGGGGCGTGGCCTTTGGAGTGGTACCAAAAACCATCTGGGAAAAGGTGTATCCTGAAGATGAAGACAACCTGGTAAAAATTACTACCCGGTGTTCGCTGCTTTGTTACGGAAACCGAAAGGTATTGTTTGATACCGGCATGGGTGAAAAGCGGGACGACAAATATTATAAATACAAATTTCGTTTTGATGTCTGTGAAATATCAGCAGGCCTGAAAGCTGCCGGCCTCTCCCCTGCCGGAATTACGGATGTGATTTTTACGCATTTACATGACGATCATGTGGGGGGAGCAGTTTATTACGATAAGAAGCAACAGCCCAAAGAGCTGTTCCCGAATGCCCGTTACTGGTGTTCCAGCCGACAGTTTAAATGGGCATTTGATTCCAATCCACGTGAATCTGCTGCATTTTTTCAGGACAATATTTTACCTTTACAAAACTCGGGCAGATGTATTTTGATTGAAAAAGAATGCCATTGGGATGAAAACATAAAACTCCGTATATTTAATGGCCATACGCGGGGGCAGCTTGTTCCTTTTATTACTGCCGGTTCCAAAACCATAGTTTTTCTTGCCGATTTCATTCCGGCCCTGGCCAATTTGCCGCCACATTATGTTCCGGCGGTTGATATTGAACCCCTGTTAAGCATTCACGAAAAGGAAGCCTTTCTCGAAGAAGCGTGTGAGAACCACTATATCCTTGTATTTCAGCATGACTTTTATAATGAGGCATGTACCCTACGCCGAACGGAAAAGGGTATAGTGGCTGACAGGATTGGAAATATAGCGGATTTTTTTACGAAATAACACTTAAACTATGTCAACTAAAGAAAATATACAACGCGCTGAAGCATTAAATCAAAAATTAGCAGGAAAGAACGCAGCAGAAGTCCTGAAATATTTCCTGACCGATTTTGAGGGCAAGGTTGCTTTTTCCACCAGTCTGGGCGCGGAAGATCAGGTAATTACACACTTTATTGCCGGCATCGACAAATCGGCCTCATTTTTTACACTGGACACCGGCAGATTGTTTCAGGAAACTTATGATCTAATGCAGCAAACGAATGAGAGATATGGCATTAACATTAAAGTCATGTTTCCTGATAAAGATGCAGTGGAGCAAATGGTAAATGAGAAAGGAATAAACCTGTTCTACGAAAGTATTGAAAACAGGCGCAGGTGTTGCCATGTTCGAAAAGTAGAACCCTTACAACGGGCATTTAAAGGGCTGGATGCATGGATTTGCGGGTTACGCAGGGAGCAATCGGTTACCCGGCAGGATGATCAGCTTGTTGAGTGGGACGCCACCAATGGTCTGATTAAAGTCAATCCGCTGATAGACTGGACTGAAGCACAGGTTTGGGCGTTTATAAAAGAAAACAATGTGCCTTACAATAAACTTCACGATGAAGGTTTTGCCAGTATTGGCTGCTTACCCTGTACACGGGCCATTTTACCCGGAGAAGATATCAGGGCCGGACGCTGGTGGTGGGAAAATCCAAATACGCGGGAGTGCGGCTTACACAAAAAAGATTAAACCTGCTTTAATTATTCAAAACGCAATGCCCTTACCGGTGAAATAAAGCGCACTATCATGGATGGAATCAGCATCAGTAAAGTGCTGATAATCATAACTCCGACGTTAATGGCAATAATCTCAAACCATCCAATAGAAACAGGTACCGATGACATAAAATAAGATTCTTCGGGCAGTGGAAGAAACCCTGTTTCAGATTGAAAACATATCAATCCCAATCCCAGTAAATTCCCCCAGAGTAATCCATAAAATGCAATATACAGGGAAGCCATAATAAAAATACGGCGGATACTAGCGTTGGAAGCACCCAGGGCCTTTAGCAGGCCAATGTTGCGGGTGTGTTCCAGTATAAGTATAAGCAAGGTGGAAATTATGGTAATGGCCGACACAAGTACCATAAGGATGAGGATAATAATAACGTTTACATCCTGAATTTCTACCCAATCGAAGATCTGGGGATAAAGCTGTTTGATGGTTTGTGCATTTAGCTCATAACCGGTGAGTTCATAGACTTCATTGGTGGTTTCGTCCAGTTTTGAAAAATCGGAAACCAGGATTTCCACCCCCGAGGCCTGATTTTCAGCCCAGCCATTAAGTTTTCTGATGTGGCGGATATCGCCAAGCACGTACATTTCATCAAATTCGGCCAGCCCGGTGCTATATATGCCTGAAATAACAAATTTACGACCGCGTGTAAGGTTCTCCGCAATAAAATACATACGCAGATCATCTCCAACCTTAAGATGAAGGAGTTGTGCAATCTTTTTTGAAATCAGCATTTCATCCGAAGGGTTTACCCCCTTTATATCTGGCAATTGTCCGGAAATGAGTTTTTCCTTGAAAAAGTCCCATCTATAACTGCTGTCCACCCCTTTTAATACTACCCCATGAATCTGATCGGTGGTTTTGAGGATGCCAGCTTTTAAACCGAAAGCCTGAACCGCGCTCACATTGTTAAGCCGGCTGATTTCTGCCATACGAATGTCACTCAGGTTGACCGGTTCCGGCTCCAGGGAGAGGTTTGAACTGAACCCCGAAATCTGGATATGGCCGCCAAAGCCTGCTACCTTATCCCGTATTTGAAACTGAAAACCTTTAAGAACGGCAACCGATATCAACATAACCATTACCCCAAGAGAGATACCGGCAATTGAAATAAGAATAATGGGACGGGAAAATGAGGTGTCCTTTTTTGATCTTATTCTGCTACTGATAAAAAGTTCGAAATTCACACAGGATATTTTCAGCAAAGTTAACAGATTAGCTTAAATTTGCCATAAGAATACATATTAAGAATACATATTATGAAAATCAGGCACCTCCTATTTATTTATCTTGTTATGGTTTTTCAGACAGGGAAACTGCCCGCCCAGCCTCCCTTAAGCAATCTTAACCAGACGAATCCAATCGGTACGCCACTTTTTACAGGGGCTGATCAATTTTTGAAATTTCTGCCACTGCTAAAGGATAAGCGGGTGGCGCTCGTGGCAAACCAAACCTCAGTGGTGGGCAACCGTCATCTGGCTGATTCACTTTTGGCTGCCGGAGTTAACCTGGTAAAAATTTTTGCACCTGAACATGGTTTCCGGGGCGAAGCTGAAGCCGGAGCCAGCATTAAAAGTGGCAAGGATATTCTGAGCGGTCTTCCGGTAGTTTCGCTCTACGGAAAAAATAAAATACCTTCCCGTGAGGATTTGGCTGATGTGGACCTGGTGATCTTTGACATTCAGGATGTGGGCGCCCGGTTTTATACCTACATTTCTACGCTGAGTTATGTCATGGAATCCTGCGCCCGTTATGATGTTGAAGTTTTGGTGTTAGACCGGCCCAATCCGAACGGATATTATGTGGACGGACCGGTTCTGAAAAACGAATACCGTTCCTTTGTGGGATTGCACGCCATACCCATAGTTCATGGTATGACCATGGCTGAATATGCCCTTATGGTAAATGGTGAAGGCTGGCTGCCCGATGGAATGAAATGCAGGCTGACCAATATCCCAATGATTGGCTATGCCCATACCGACCGCTATATCCTGTCCATACCGCCATCGCCCAACCTGCCTGATATGGCGGCGATTTATCTTTATCCATCCCTGTGTCTGTTTGAAGGAACCGTGGTGAGTGTTGGCAGGGGCACCCCCTCCCCTTTTACCATTAGTAGGACATCCCGACTATCCCAACCATGCCTTTTCATTTGTCCCTCAGCAAATTAAAGGTGTAGCAGAAAACCCGCCACACCAAGGCGTGACCTGTTATGGCCTGGACCTGAAGCAAAAAGCAGGAAACATATACAAACAAGGCAGCCTTGAACTGCATTGGTTAATAGAGATGTATAAAGAGCTGCCCGATAAAACTTCATATTTCAATAACTTTTTCGATAAATTAGCCGGCACACCGGAACTCCGCAGACAGATAGTAGCTGGTAAAAATGAGTACGAAATCCGGCAAAGCTGGCAGGCAGACCTGAAAAACTTTAAACAGATTCGCAAGAAGTATCTGCTCTATCCTGATTTTGAATGAAATAAAGGAAGTATATCCTTTTTAACCTGGAATTTTCATAGATCTTACTGTGATACACTTTGCTACATAATTGCACAGAGCTACACAGTGTTAAGCACAGAGACGCACAGTAAATTTAAAACAAAAGAATTCTGAGAAACTCTGTGTTATACACTGTGACATCGTAACATATAATTGCACAGAGTTACGCAGTGTAAAGACTATCGCCCCGGTTACGGCACCGTTGGCAAATTTACCACCCCAAAGTGCCTCGGCTGTGCCGCCAATTACAGCAGATAGTATCACTTTATCGCCTATGCTCATAGTGCCACCGTTTGATTGCATTTAGCTACCACCGAGCGAAGGTATGCTTCGACCGATTATCTTTCCCACAGCTAAGATAAATCTTTTTATGTAATTCCTACTTGCTTCCTGCTCAAAATAAACTCTAACTGAGAGAAATCCGTGCTCAAACCCACCTGCTGGCGGGCAGGCTTTCCGCCTTGTGCCCATCGCATGGCGCCGTTGAAAGTAAAGTGGGCATAGGAAATTCTTCTTAGTAGAACTATACATTTACCATCATTCATAATTACCTAAAATCCCATAAATAAACATTGCGAAAAATACAGCAAAAGGAAGAATGGTGGTAACAATCATTGCATAGTAAAGAGGAAGATATTTCTTTTCTTCTTTTGATAAACTGCGCATGCTGGAAAACAAAACTCCAGGGAAAAAAAGCGATGTTTTATACCCCTTCTCATCTAATAAAAAAGCTATGTAGAAAAATATTATCCACATAATGAATATACTAATTCCAAAAAAAACAAAAAAATACTTTCCCATATTCTTAATCTCTAAAAAATACATTTGAGTTAAATATTGAATTAGCCGGCGGACTACTAATATAAGGTTTAGGTACTAATCTTGTTTTTGTTGCTGGTTGGTAACTACCACCTAACCCAAGCCCAGCACCAATTTTCAAACCTGTGTATGATTCAAATAATGTATTTTCCGGGATTGCTGGTTTGCTGTATCAATGCCGCAAATGGCAGGTGTAGCTTAGTAGTGCAATAGTAACAATAAAACCCTGATCAAACACGCGCATCTGATAAAAATTTGATCAGGGTAATTATCTATTAATCATAAAAAATCAAAAAGCCAATACGGGTTTTTGAAAATAATTTTTAAATTAACCTTACTTGCGAGGCATTATATTGATAATGAGAAAAATATGCAATCGATAATTTTCTCTTAACAATTGGATTAGCCACAAAGCCCAGCCTTTCCGTCTTGGGCAGGCGGGCGGGCAGGCACGATGACTCCAAGTAACACTAAGTTTTTTAATTATTTACATGAAATCAGAGCCATCATGAAACCCTATGAAACTATTTCGGATGAAGAGGAAATTATAGGAAAAGCAGTTGTCAATGCTGCATATAAAGTGCACAAGGAACTTGATCCCGGATTGCTGGAGAAGATTTATGAGACTTTTATAACCAATATTTTAGGTTTCTGGCAATGCTATTGGTTTCAAAAACCATAAAAACGGGAAAACTAAAAAAGGTCATCCGCCTCAGGCTGACAACCTTCTCAGTTATCGTTAAATGTGATATTATCTGGTTCGGCCCGGGTAAACTTTCAGGGCTTCTTCCAGGCATTTTACGGCATTTTTCAGGTCATCTGATTTTAAGACGTAAGCGATGCGAACTTCATTTTTACCCAACCCCGGCGTAGCATAAAAGCCGCTAGCAGGCGCAAGCATAACCGTTTGACCCTCATAGCTGAAGTCTTCAAGCAGCCACTGACAGAAAGTATCGGCATCATCTACGGGCAGACTTATAATAGTGTAAAACGCACCTTTGGGCATAGGAGCAAGCACATTTGGAATCTTGTTTAGTCCTTCAATTACCAGGTTGCGACGAAGGATATACTCATCATAAACTTCTTTAAAGTATTCAGCGGGCGTGTCGAGGGAGGCTTCTCCGATCACCTGTCCCAGTGATGGCGGGCTTAAGCGGGCCTGTGCAAATTTCAATGCAGTGGCAATCAATTTTTTATTTTTTGAAACAAGCGCACCTATACGCACGCCACATTCGCTGTAACGTTTTGAAACAGAGTCGATAAGTACAGTATGTTCATCCATCCCCTCAAGTTCCATCACTGAAAAGTGATTGTGTCCGTCGTAACAAAACTCCCTGTATACTTCATCAGAAAGTAGATACAAGTCATGCTCAAGGGCGAGCTGACCCAATTGCTTTATCTCATCTTCCGAATAAAGGTATCCTGTGGGATTGTTGGGGTTACATATAAGGATGGCTTTGGTACGCGGGGTGATGGCTTTTTTGAAGTCCGAAACCGGAGGTAATGCAAAACCAGTATGTATGTCAGAGGTAATGGGAACAACTTTTACGCCTGCGGTTAATGCAAAAGCATTGTAATTGGTATAAAAAGGTTCCGGAATAATGACTTCGTCTCCCGGATTCAGGCAAACCTGAAATGCAAATGCAATGGCTTCAGAACCACCCGTAGAAATGATAATGTCATTATGATCAACGTTAATACCGATATTTTGATAATAATGCGAAAGTTTAATACGGTAGGGTTCATTCCCGGCTGAGTGGCTGTATTCAATCACCTTTTGACCGAAATTCCGGATGGCTTTCAGAGCCACTTCAGGAGTACTGATATCTGGCTGACCGATATTCAGGTGATATACCTTTAAACCTCTTTTTTTAGCTGCTTCCGCGTAAGGGACCAACTTACGTATAGGAGAAGCGGGCATTTGGCAACCGCGGTCAGAAATTTTTGGCATGGCAAAAAATTGTTAGGCAAATGTTAATAATGCTGCAAAGGTATAAGCTAATTTCAGATTAACAAATAGTTATGATCGATTAAAGCCCCCTTTAGTGAGAGATTCATCAATTCACTTCGTTCCTTTCTGAATGACAGGTGTTTGCATTTAAAAAATTAGAAGGAAAATAGAGAGCGTGGGAGGAGGTTCTGTTTCCTCTCATCCTCAACTTTTTATAAACTATTAATGAGATTGCCAATCAGGATGAAAGGATAAATCTCAGGGATTTACGAAAAAAATTCTTTCTGTAAAAATATAGAAAAAGTGAGTAACATCGTTAAGACGATGTTTGCTCACTTATCAGAATTTTAAATGCCGGAAAGCTTATTTTACCATTGGGCTGTTTCCCGGAGCAATACTCTTTTCAGGTATGGCACTTTCTTCAGTCTTTTTAACGATGTTTCCACTCAACCTTAGCACCACGGGCGAATTCTTGGCATTGGAAATTACCGTAACTGATTTATTGATAGGCCCCATCCTGTTGGTGTCATATTTTACTTTAATGGTTTCTTTTTTGCCCGGTAAAATGGGTTCGCGGGGCCAGCTGGGAACTGTACATCCGCATGAAGAGCGTACGCTGGAAAGTATCAGAGGCTCTTTACCGGTATTGGTAAATTCATATTCACAGTGGCCATCACCGCCTACAAAGATGGTCCCATAATCATGAACAGTCTTGTCGAAGGTGATCTCCGGCGCATTCGGGTTCTCCTGCACCTTCTCGGTCTGAACATTTTGAGCATAGGCACCAAAAAGGAGAAAAGAAAGCGTGATCAGCATAGAAAATGACTTTTTCATTGAAATGTGTTTTTAAGGATTTGAGAAAAGCTGTTTAGCGTTTTTTACGGCTCAAAAATAACCATTTATTTAGTGTAAAGTCAAATTTGATACCAGAAATTTGATTTAAACAAATTACATGCCACAAAATGAAGTTGGCATTATACTTGCAATCCAATGGAAATTGTTGTTATTTTACAGTAATTAATGTGTTCTTAAAATGAAAAGTAACCTCATTTTTGCAAGTTTTTTAATGGTAACAGTTTTTTACTGCTCCTGTAAAAGCCCCAATAAAACAATAAGCGTTGACACTGCTGCTGCGCAACCGGGGCCCAGAGCCTACATTTACCGCACTGCTGCCGATTATTACCAGCAGGTACCTGTAACCCTTACTGAAGACAAAAAAGCGCTCCACTCCTACCCTTCGCCGGGTGATGTATATTATAAAGGTGAACTGGCATTGCCGGTTCAACTTGTAAATGGATTTTTGCTCGACCAGAGAGGCATTCATCCCCAAACTGCCTTCACCAAATGGACCTATGCTGAATATTCACGGCTCACACAAACTCCAACTCAGGATGAAATTATGGGTATGTTGCTGGATACGGATCCTTTTGTCAGTTTATACGACTGTGGCCCTTTGCATAAATACTCAAATCCAGCCGAAGAGCTCAATGCATTCATACTGATGAATGACTTCTCCTCCTTCCGGAAATTAAGGTGAAATCAGTTACTTTTCGACATAAGAAAAGATGACGACCTTAAAATCTGCTTAAAGTTCACCTCAAAATTTATAAATAAGGAATACTGAGGGTTTAAGTTTTAATTTTGCAACCACAGGGACATCTAAAAAACGGAAAGAATAATTAAACTTTGAGCCATACGAAAATTTGGTTTGCCAAAACTTTCGCTGGTGTTTGATGTTTAATAACTGTTAAATTGGCAGTATAATCATTTGTTAACCAAAATATTGAGCCTTGAATACACCTACAAAAGCACTGACTTACTTAGACGGGAAGACACTTTATTACAGTTTTCTCGCTGGTGCGCAGAAGATTTTTGAAAATCAGGTTTTGATCAATAAGATCAATGTTTTTCCGGTTGCTGACGCAGATACCGGGACAAATCTGGCTTCCACCATGCGATCCATTGTTGAAAGTCCCATTCCAACCAAGGATCTTAAGCTTACGGCAGCCGCCCTGGCCGATGCTGCCCTTACGGGAGCCAGGGGAAATTCGGGAATAATATTCGCACAGTTTATCTATGGTTTTAGTAATGAAATTCAAAAGCATGAAACGGTAAGCGTAGAAACCTTTGCCGAAATCGTAAAAAAAGCGGTAGTATATGCCTATGAAGCCATTGCCAATCCTGTTGAAGGTACCATGATTACGGTAATCAGGGAATGGGCGGAATTCATTTATATTTTAAAAGACACCATACAGGATTTCATTGAATTGCTTGCACAAGCATATGAAAAGGCTGTAGAATCGCTGCAGGCCACCACTGCCACCCTGGCAGTGCTAAAAAAAAGCAATGTGGTAGATGCCGGAGCCAAAGGTTTCGTGGTTTTTTTGCAGGGTATGGTTGAATACCTTAATATAGGAGAACTGCGTAAGCTGATCTCCAGCAGAGAAACGGTGGTTATTCCGGATGCGGAAGTTATTTCGCATGAGGAAATCAATTTCCGCTATTGCACTGAAGCCATGCTTTCGCTTGATGAAAAAAAGAAAGCCAATATTGGACAGGTACGTAAGCTTATTGGTCCCATGGGCGATTCCATGGTAGTTGCCGGTTCAGATAAAAAAATGCGGGTACATATTCACACCGACAATCCATCAGAAGTGATGCTTGCCTTGAACCGGGTGGGCAACATTACTTTTCAAAAAGTGGATGACATGGTGATGCAGAAGGAAATCAGCAGTAATGCTAAATATCCCGTTGCTTTGCTCACCGACTCCACCTGTGACCTGCCGGAAGAACTGATAGAGAAATATCAGATTCAAGTGGTACCCTTAAGTGTGCATTTTGGTGATACATACTTTTTGGATCGCCTAACGCTTTTGCCATCTGAGTTTTATTCCATGCTCGACAAGTCGGCTGCCTACCCTTCAACCGCGCAACCGGCATATAAAGATTTTTTCAACCGGTACTCCTATCTGTCTACCCATTATGACAGCATTATAGGCATACACATTAGTGCAGCCATGAGCGGAACCTGGAGCAATAGTTCCAAAGCTTCTCATGCCGTGGCTGAGCATTCGGGAAAACCAATTAAAGTCATCAATTCAAAGCGCCTATCCAGCGGGCTGGGATTGGTTGTATTGCGCGCTGCCCGGGAACTTGAAAATGGCGCCACCTTTGAGGAGCTTTCAGGCAGAATTGAAAAATGGGCAGACAACACCAAAATGTATGTCTCCTCCCGTACCATTAAATACATGGTTAAGAGCGGCAGAGTAAGTTATGCCAAAGGTAAAATTGGTTCGTTGCTTAACCTTAAACCCATCGTAATAGTAAATAATGAGGGTAAAACGGAAACTTTTGGCAAACCATTTACTGAAAAAGCAAGTATGAAAATGATTATGAAAGAAATTGCTGAAAAAATCGGTAATCGTAAAATATGGGGTTACTCCATATCACATGCTAAAAACTTAAGCACCGCTCAATGGTTTGCCGATGAAATGAAAAGGATAACCGGTCTTGATCCTGAATTTATCAATGAGGCGTCACCCGTACTGGGAGTAAATGTTGGACCCGGCGTAGTCGCCGTTTCAGTGATGTTTTAAAATGACAATAACTCCTTTCTATTCAAAAAGGCAGCAAGATAAGCTGCCTTTATTGTTCAATAATCATCTAAGTTTAAGGGCATTAATATTAAGTTATTGCAGTTTTATTGTACAATCACTATCCGTGATAACCCACGGCTACTGTTTCGGCAATTCTAAAACTTTCATAACTTTCTTTGGTTAGGGGATAGTCCCAACATCCCAATTGATGGCGAATATCTCCACCGAAGCCTGTCTTAAAGCGATATAATCCGTACATTGGATGTGCCGGATCAGGGTTGCCACTGATGCCAAAAAGGTCATATTCGTCACATCCGGTCTCCCTTGACAGCATCATGGCTTCCCACTGAAGCAGGTAGGGAGCCATCAATTCGCGATGCTGCGATGAACTGGCCCCGAAAAGATAAGTACCCCTTTTACCTGAAAGCGCCAAAAACATTCCAGCGAGCGGTTTGCCTTGTTTTTCTGCCAATAGCAGATGAACGTCCACCGGAGAAATGGTATCATCTGCATGTGTGGTTAGTACTTTCTGGAAATATTCTTTTTTTTCAGCAGCAATGCCATGCCGCAAAGTAGTTTGCCGGTAAAGATCAAACCAGGCATCCAGGTCTGAAACATCCGAAGTGCGAATATGTATGTTTTTACGGTATGAAAGATTGATATTGTAACGAGTCTTGGATTTCATCCTTTTAAGCAGGTTTTCCGGATTGTTATCAAGAGGAATTATCACTGTGTTCGATGGCAGCACATTTGTGGGAGCTTTGCGTAGATTCCAGTTCAGGGTTCCTATATTGAGACGCATCTCCTGCACCGGAGTATCCGGAAGCTCATTCCATAGGCCGAACCCCTGGTGAAAATCTTTATTGTCGTTATACCAGGGTGATGGCCAGGTTAAGTCGAAGCGAATGGCAAAACATGTTTCCGGCAGAAATTTTCGCAGTTCTTCCGCCAGGTTTTCCAGCCATCGTCCCTGCATTTCTTCGGAAGGAATAATTTCAGGCCCGTAAGGAGCATAGGCCAACAATTTACCGGGTTGAAATTCCTTAATTAGAATTAATATATCGCCGGTATGTTTCCAAAAACCCAAACGCTGAGGGTCTGGTTCAAAAATATCGAAGGCCATGGACTGCCATCCATTATTGTTTTTAAATCTTGCCCAAAAGGCCGTTTGTTGCAATATGCCGGTGGGGATGATGTATTTGGTAACCTTGGGTACGATCTTTAGCAAATTCATGATAAAAAAAGCACGCGGAAATCCGCTTAAAAAGAGTAATCAAATAAATCAGGAGCGGATAATTCTGGTAAAATTCACCATTTTATATATTATAATACAAACCGTCCCTGAAAGTTTATGATGAATTTTCTGCAAAGGTAAGGTCTTAAAATACAATAAACAAAATTGCCATTATTCATTTACGTCATAAAGTTTTTCAGTAATCCTAAGTCTTTTCATACCTTCGCAACCAAAATCAACCGGTATGGCCCGGTATTAAATCTAATCACTCTTTCATCATGATCAATCAACAGCTCATTCACCCTAAAAGTATCGTTGTAGTAGGCGGTTCAAATGATACCACCAAGCCGGGTGGCAAGGTTTTACAAAATCTCATTGAAAATCAGTTTCCTGATCAACTCTATGTTACCAATCCTAAAGAAACTGAAGTTCAAGGCATCCGGTGTTATCAGGATCCAAACGATCTACCGGAATGTGACCTGGCTATTCTCGCCATAGCTGCAAAATACTGTCCAGACACCGTTGAATTGCTGGCCCGCGAAAAGAACACACGGGCATTTATTATCTTATCTGCCGGATTTCATGAGGAAAGTGAAGCGGGTGCTTTACTTGAGCAACAAATTGTGGAAACCGTTAACAGCGTAAATGGCTGTCTTATCGGGCCCAATTGTATTGGCATGATGAATCGTCATCATACCTCTGTGTTCACCCTGCCTATTCCCCGTTTTGATCCCAAAGGCGCTGATTTTATTTCCGGATCGGGAGCTACGGCTGTTTTTATCATGGAATCAGCAATTCCGACGGGATTGTCTTTTTCGAGCGTATATTCCGTAGGCAACAGCGCCCAGACCGGTGTAGAAGAAGTCCTGCAGTATCTTGATGAAACATTTGATCCGGAACACAGCTCAAGGGTGAAGTTACTGTATGTTGAAAGCATAAACAAACCAGATTTATTGCTGAAACACGCTACTTCTTTAATCAACAAAGGCTGTCGCATTGCAGCCATTAAATCGGGTAGTTCTTCTGCGGGCAGCCGGGCTGCTTCCTCACATACAGGAGCGCTGGCCAGCAGCGATTCTGCGGTGGACGCACTTTTTCGCAAAGCTGGCATTGTTAGATGTAATGGTCGTCAGGAACTGGCTACTATTGCAGCCATATTTATGCACAAACCACTGGAAGGTAAAAATATAGCCATCATTACCCATGCCGGAGGACCGGCCGTAATGCTTACTGATGTGCTTTCAAACAATGGCCTAGAAGTTCCCCACCTCGAAAGCCCTGAATTGCTTGAAAAACTTTACCCCGGATCATCGGTAGCCAATCCCATTGATTTTCTGGCCACCGGTACTGCAGCCCAACTGGGCGATATCATTGATTACTGTGACAATGAATTTGATGAAATTGATGCCATGGCAGTGATTTTTGGCAGCCCTGGTCTTACCCAGGTGTTTGATGTGTATAAACTCCTGGATGAAAAGATGAAAACCTGCCGAAAACCCATCTATCCGATATTGCCATCAGTAATCAATGTAAAAGATGAAATTGAATACTTCCTTTCGCTGGGACGCATAAATTTTCCCGATGAAGTAGTTTTTGGTCAGGCACTGGCAAAGGTTTACCATACACCTCCGCCCGCTCCCATAGCTGAGCTTCCTGAAATTAACCATAGGTTAATCAGACAGGTTATTGATGGTTCTGAATCCGGTTATCTTCAGCCGGAAGATGTTCAAAAATTGCTGGATGCAGCGGGTATTCCCCGGGCAGGCGAAGCAGTAGTTAATACCCAAAAGCAGGCACTGGAAGCGATAAATAAAATGGGATATCCGGTGGTGATGAAAGTCGTTGGACCGGTACATAAATCCGATGTTGGTGGAGTGGTTCTCAACGTAAAAAATGAAGAAACGGTAGTCGCTGAATTTGAACGCATGATGAAAATTCCGGAAACCACAGCAATTTTAATCCAACCCATGTTGAGTGGCACTCAAATATTTGCGGGTGCAAAGTTTGAACCCAAATTTGGACACATGATTCTTTGTGGTTTGGGTGGAATATTCATAGAAGTGCTTAAGGATGTGCAAACTGCCATTGCTCCGGTAAGTATGAGGGAAGCCAGAGAAATGATTCAAACTTTAAAATCTTATAAGATCATTGAAGGCGTGCGCGGACAAGAAGGCGTTAATCAGCAGGCTTTTGCTGATGTAATTGTGCGATTATCTGCCTTATGTATTAGCGCTCCAGAAATTGCTGAAATGGACATTAATCCTTTACTTGGCAATGAGCGTGGCGTGGTAGCCGTGGATGCCCGCATCCGTGTCGAAAAATAATCTAATTTTAAGTACCGCATTATGAAACGAACTGTGCTGCTGAAATTATTGGGCATTTTTATGCCACTCCTGATTTTGTCCTGTAATCCGGTCAGCAAACTGGGTAAGGATCCCGAAGTTTTGAAGTGGCAACAAGAGGTTAGCACCCTGAAAGCAATGCCGGTGTCCTACGCTCCGGCCACGTTGTTGTTTGTCGGAAGTTCAAGCATCCGTTTGTGGGACAGCATTCAAAAAGATATGTTCCCCTACCCGGCCATTAACCGCGGATATGGCGGGGCAAAGTTAAAGGACTTTACCTTTTATGCCAATGAACTGACTGCACCACATAAAGCAGCAGCCATTGTATTGTTCATAGCCAACGATATCACCGGAGATGTAAATGATCTGACGCCGGAAAATGTATTGAATTACTTCAAACTTGCGGTTAAAGAAATTCGCAAAAATCATCCGGGCATTCCCATTGTCTGGATAGAAGTAACCCCTACTCCTGCACGGTGGAGTGTTTGGCCGGAAATCAGCCGGTCCAATGAATTGATCAATAGTTATTGTAACGCCCGGGAGGATTTATTTTTTATCCCCACGAGTACACATTTTATGACCGACAACGGTAAGCCGGACCCCTGTTTATTTTTGCCGGATATGCTTCACCTAAACCGCAGGGGTTATAAGGTGTGGAGTAAAGTCATTAAACATAGCTTAGACTCCGGGTTGCCAGAATTAAAGAAAATGCAGCAGTGATTTTGCGGCTTATTTTACCTGGAATTTGTCACCGGTCTGCTGAATAACTTCTTTTTTCCACTCATCATTGTAACCTGGAAATTGTGGTGGTTGCGGATATCCCCAGGGATTGCGCAGAAATTCTCCGTCTTGTTCTCTTTTTACATTACCATCCAGGTATTTAACCAATAGGAATTCACCCAGTTGACGCCAGCGATCTATTGTGTTATTGGCGATTTCAGCATCAAACCGGGTGAGTAATTCGCGAGCGGCTGCGGGATCCGTTTGGTATAGTTTGCCGGCCTTGTCATCCATTTCTGCAATCTGCACCATAAAATGTTCCTCAAGCTCGTGCTGCACTTTTGTCAAATCAGGCATTACACGGTTATAGAATAAGTAAGCAAAATGGGCCACCCTGTTGAATACCCAAAAAGCGGCTGTTTCCGAATAGGTAAGTATATCGCCATTGCCCTGAGCTACAACATGAGGTACTTTGGTGATGCCACAATAAAACGGCATGTAAACTGTTGAAGCAGCATCATCAGCGCCAAACCAGAAAATTCCGCCAATATGATCGGGCATCCAACTTCGCATTTGTGAGATAAAAGAGAATCCGGTTTGCTGAGTAGCAGTGACCCTTTCATTAAAGTAAGATTTTCCTTCGTATTCCCAGGTAAGCGGACGCCAGCGGTAAGGCAATCCAAAAGGGCCTGCACCTATATCTCTGGACATATCCAGATCGGTACCTTCCAAATGGTCACGTTTAAAGGCCATCAGATCACGGACACTGAGCTTTCTATCAGGTTTGATAAACAGAGGCATTCTTTCTTTAGAGATATCTCCGGCTGCATAATCGAAATATTGCTGCATATTGCTACTCACATGATTAAACATGGCCCATACACGGAGTTCACAAAAACGGGCAGCACCAAAGTCGAGTGGAGCATAGGTATCGCTAAAGCTAAAATCATTGTCATTACCTGTATAGTAGCCTTTTTTGCGTGCAAAGTCAATTACATCATAAGCATAAATCACTTCAGTATCCGCACTCAGGCTCTTGTAATTTTTATTGCTGATGGAGGTATGGCCATTGTCCAACGGGAAAGTGGTGATGCGTGCGTGGTTGGCATGGGCTGAAATGTATCCTTCGGGGATGCGAATGGCCACCCATACGGCTCCTTTATCCGCATTAACCATTTTACCGCTTTTTTTGTCTTTTACCAAACGCGTTCCTTTTCCAATAATTTCCATTATCCACACTTCATTTTTGTCGCCGATTGAAAAAGATTCCCCGGTGCTGGCGTAGCCATATTTATCCACCAAATCGCCGATGACCTGAATGGCCTCACGTGCTGTTTTGGCCCGTTGCAGCGCGAGAAACATTAAACTACCGTAATCTACAATTCCCGTAGTATCAAGTAATTCGGAGCGCCCATCGAAAGTAGTTTCTCCAATAGAAACCTGATGTTCATTCATAAAACCAATCACCTGATAAGTATGTGGTGGCTGAGGAATTTGTCCAAGCGGGCGGGCTGTGCCACGGTCATAAAGGGTTACCATGCTGCCTTCAGGCCAATCTCCGGCAGGTAACCAGTACAATTCGCCATAACGGATGTGTGAATCCGCTGCATAACTGATCATGGTGCTGCCATCCACTGAGGCCCCTTTTGTGACCAGATAGTTGGTACATGCAAAAGTTAGATTGATGTTAAAAAGAAGACTTGTAATTATAGTCAGTAAGGAAACTTTTCCGAAAAGTAAATTCAAATGGTTCATAAGTAGAGTAATTGTGTATTTTTTAAAAAAATTCTGGTGAGATCACCAAAAGTTGAATGCTTTAATTAACATTTCCGCGGCTAAAATACTACAAGCAGACCAAATTCAACAAAAAGACTGGAATAATTTGAGAAATCAAACCATTTGGTTGAACTTTGCCCGGCCATTTGTAACCTCTTTAACCGTTTTTATGAAAAGATCCGATTTTTATTTTGCAGTTTTCATTTTACTCTTGTTTTTACCTTTCGTACTTTTTGAAGAATTGTATGAGGCATACAATGCATTTAATCTGAGTCATGGCTTCATCATGAGTTTTATAAAATTTGCCATATTGGCAACTCTTGGTGAGGTAATTGGGTTGAGGATCAAAACGGGAAGATATACTGAACCCGGATTCGGTCTGCTTCTCCGCGCACTGGTATGGGGTCTGCTTGGCATTACCATAAAAGCAGCATTCATTATATTTACCTCAGGTACTTTAAGCCTTTTTCAATATCTAAACTACACAAATGCAGATGAAGTTTTTTCGGGAGATTTCAGTGCTGGTAAATTACTTATTGCTTTCAGCATCAGTGTGCTTTTAAATACCATATATGCTCCGGTCATGATGACGGTTCACAAGATCACCGATACCCATATCATGAATACAGGTGGCACTGTGGCCGGATTCTTCAAACCCATTCCTGTAGCCGGTATCCTTCAAAAGCTAAATTGGGATGTACAATGGAATTTTGTTTTCAAAAGAACCATTCCATTTTTCTGGTATCCGGCTCATACCATCACTTTTTTGTTGCCTGCCGAATTTCAGGTGTTGTTTGCTGCTTTGCTTGGCATTGCACTGGGAACCATACTGGCCATTGCATCTTTGCGCGCAAGAGAATAAATTTTATTTTGTTTAAATCATGGCCATGTGGCTGTAATTCTTTAACTTAGCAGCAAATATCAATGGAGGAAAAATAGTAGCAGAGGGAATAAAAACTTGTAAAAAAAAAACAATCATCAACTCTATAAGTAATGAAAGAAGAATTCAAAAATGACACTCCTGTACCCTATGAAGTGGTAGACAAGGTGGTAAAAGAAATGAAACTGGCAAGCGTTGGTAAAGCGAGTATCAGGGAGATCAAACGCCTGATAGACCTTTTGGAAGAAGCCAGTAAAATAAAGTTTGTACGCATGGAAATGGGCGTTCCCGGACTAACCCCGCCAGAGGTGGGCACCCAGGCCGAGATTGAAGCCCTTCGCAGTGGTGTTGCTGCTATTTATCCGGATATTGACGGCACCAAAAAACTGAAAAAAGAGATATCACGTTTTGTAAAAAACTTTCTCGACATTCATGTTGACCCTGCCGGCTGCATCCCTACCGTAGGTTCCATGCAGGGTAGTTTTGCCAGTTTTCTTACGCTTGCGCGTCTGCATGCCGGGCGGGATACCACTTTATTTATTGATCCGGGATTTCCTGTGCATAAACAACAGCATAAGGTGCTGGGTCAGAAATTTGAAAGTTTTGATGTTTATGAATATCGTGGAGAAAAATTACGCGATAAACTGGAATCCTATTTTAAGAAAGGACATATCCATTCGGTGCTCTATTCAAATCCCAATAATCCGTCATGGATTTGTTTTACAGAAGATGAGTTGCAAATTATGGGTGAGCTTGCCAACAAGTACAATGTAGTTATTTGTGAGGACCTGGCCTATTTCGCCATGGATTTTCGTAAAGATTATTCACGTCCGGGCGAGCCTCCCTACCAACCGACTGTAGCCAGATACACCAAAAATTTTATCTTATTTATTTCCAGTTCCAAAGTATTTAGTTATGCCGGGCAACGTATTGGGATGATGGTCATTTCTGATCATCTTTTCCATACTCAGTCATCTGAACTGCTTAAATACTATGGTAGTGATACTTTTGGCAGGGCAATGATTTTCGGAACCGTGTACGCTTTAAGTTCAGGCACAGCTCATTCGGCCCAGTATGCTCTTGCAGCCATGCTGGAAGCAGCCAATAACGGGAGTTTTAATTTTGTGGATTACGTAAAGGTTTATGGTGATAAAGCGCATACCATGAAGAAGATGTTTACCGACAATGGTTTTCAAATAGTATATGACACCGATATTGACCAGCCGATAGCAGATGGATTTTATTTTACCATTTCTTATCCGGGTTTGAGCGGTGCTGAACTGATTGAAGAATTGGTTTATTACGGCATCAGTGCAATTTCGCTTGCAATTACCGGCAGTGAAAGGCTTGAAGGTTTGAGGGCATGTGTGTCATTGGTACATCCCGACCAATTTCCTGATCTGGAAAGTCGACTGAAAAAGTTTCATTTGCATCACAGTTAAAAATTTTTCCATAATTTGAGATCAATTTCAGCCCTTTTGATCAGTGCCTATTTATAATGCCTATAAATAAGCTCTTTTGCGTAAAATGCACCGGTTTTCATGGGCTGAATTGATTTATAAATTGTAATTTCGCACCACGTAAATCAACAATAAAAAAACACAAATATCATGGCAAAAATAAAAGGTGATATTGTAATTGACATCGAAAAATGTAAAGGCTGTTCGGTGTGCATACCTGCATGCCCACAAGATGTAATTGCACTGTCTGCAAATGTTAATAGCAAGGGTTATCACTTTGCTGAAACGGTAAACGACGCTTGTACAGGGTGTGCCAATTGCGCCATTGTTTGTCCGGATGCCGTAATCACGGTTTACAGAAAAAAAGTTGAGTAAGCTCTAATTTACCAAAAATATGAGAGAATTAAAATTAATGAAAGGCAATGAAGCCTTTGCGGAAGCAGCCATCAGAGCAGGCGCTGACGGTTATTTTGGTTATCCCATCACCCCGCAATCGGAGGTAATGGAATATTTAATGGCCGAAAAACCTCATGAGCGTACCGGCATGGTTGTATTGCAGGCCGAAAGTGAAGTTGCTGCCATAAACATGGTTTATGGTGGTGCATCATGCGGCAAACGGGTGTTGACTTCATCGTCAAGCCCCGGTATCAGTCTTAAACAGGAGGGTATATCCTATATAGCAGGTGCAGAACTCCCTTGCCTGATTTTGAACGTGGTTAGGGCGGGACCTGGTCTGGGAACCATACAACCGGCACAATCTGACTATTTTCAGGCTACCAAGGGCGGTGGACATGGTGATTATCGCATGATCGTACTTGCACCTTCTTCGGTACAGGAAATGGCCGATTTTGCTTCACTCGGCTTTGATCTGGCTTTTAAATACCGCAATCCGGTAATGATTCTTTCTGATGGCGCCATCGGACAAATGATGGAAAAAGTTGAACTGGATGAGCAAATTACGCGTTTGACAGAAGCCGAGATCATAAAGAATACGCCCTGGGCAACTACAGGGAAAACCAAAGATCGAGAACGCAATATCATTACTTCACTCGATCTGGACTCAGCTAAGATGGAGTTGCACAATATCCATCTTCAGGAAAAGTACCGTCAGATAGAGGAAAATGAAACCCGTTTTGAAACCATTCAATGCGATGATGCTGATTATTTGATCATTGCATATGGCACCAGTGCCCGTATCAGCCAGAAGGCTGTTGACCTGTTGCGTGCTCAGGGCATAAAAGTAGGGCTGTTGCGACCCATTACCCTGTTCCCTTTCCCATCTAAACCCATAGCCGAACTGGCCAACCGGGTGAAAGGAATTCTTACGGTTGAAATGAGCGCAGGTCAAATGATTGAAGATGTGAGACTTGCAGTGGGATGTAAAGTAAAAGCTGAACACTTTGGCCGTATGGGCGGAATCATTCCCTCGCCCACTCAAGTGGTTGAAGCCATGCACCAAAAAATTATCGGAGGATAAGTACTATGTCACAAATAACAAAAGAAGAAATCCGCCAACCGGAAAATCTGGTTTATAAAAAAACCGAACTGCTCACCGACAATCCGTTGAGCTATTGCCCTGGCTGTGGCCATGGTACTGCCCACCGTGTGGTAATGGAAGTGATTGATGAAATGGGCATTCAGGAGCAAACCATTGGGATTGCACCGGTGGGATGTTCTGTACTGGCCTATGAATTTATGAATGTTGACATGCAGCAGGCAGCTCATGGCCGGGCGCCGGCACTGGCAACAGCCGTTAAAAGGCTTATGCCCGAAAAGTTTGTTTTCACTTATCAGGGTGATGGCGACCTGGCTGCCATTGGTACTGCAGAAACCATTCATGCCTGTAACCGGGGTGAAAATATCGTTATTATTTTCATCAACAACGGCATTTATGGCATGACCGGAGGCCAAATGGCCCCCACTACCCTACCCGGCATGAAATCATCCACCTCGCCATATGGCCGCGATGTAGCCTTAATGGGCAACCCACTCAAAATCACCGAATTGATTGCTCAGTTGCCGGGCACGCTTTATGTTACACGTCAGGCTGTCCATACGCCCGCAGCAGTTCGGAGAGCAAAAAGAGCTGTTCGCAAAGCTTTTGAAAATCAGAAGTTGAATAAAGGCTTGTCCTTTGTCGAAATTGTTTCCAATTGCAATTCTGGCTGGAAAATGACCCCAAACCAATCCAATGAATGGATGGTAGAAAATATGTTTCCCTTTTATCCGTTGGGTGACATTAAAGTGAATGACTAAATCCATTGAAACACATAAAAATCAAAGGAATGACTGAAGAAATTATTATTGCCGGATTTGGCGGTCAGGGTGTACTCTCAATGGGTAAGATCCTTGCTTATTCAGGCGTGATGCAAAATAAAGAGGTAAGCTGGATGCCTTCATACGGACCTGAAATGCGGGGAGGAACGGCCAACGTAACCGTTATCCTGAGTGATGAACGCATCAGTTCACCCATTATCAATGCCTATGACACTGCCATCGTTCTTAATCAGCAATCACTCGATAAGTTTGAGCCATTGGTTAAGCCAGGAGGCCTGTTGATCTACGATCCCAACGGAATCTCCCGTCATCCAGCCAGAACTGACATCAACATCTACAGCATTGAAGCCAATGATGAAGCTGCCCGGGTTGGACTATCAAAAGTTTTCAATATGATTGTTTTGGGTGGTTTCCTGAAACTGAAACCCATTGTTGATGCTGAATATGTCCGCAAGGGCCTCGAGAAATCATTGCCATCCCGTCATCATGGTATGATTCCGGAAAACGAAAAAGCCATTGAAACCGGTAAGGAGCTTATTAAAGCCAAACATTTGCTTAATTAAGTGACTTTAACTGGTATTTTTTAAAAAAACCTTTTCTATGTTATGGGAAAGGTTTTTTTGATGGAACAAAGTAGAGGTATTGATTCCGATTGATCGGCAGCCTGAGCAGAAGCGATTTTTTGTTTTAAAACTGTGGAAGGTAAAAAAGGATATTTGAAAAAATGATCATGAGTACCAGTGCCAGGGGATAAACAGCCGCATAAGCTACCTGTGCAATGCCACTGTCAGATTGGGTATTGATGGCTGCCAATCCGGGCGTACTGGTCATGCCACCGGTAATGACACCCATAAGGGTAAGGAAATTCATCTTCAACAGATAAATACCTGCAATCAGAGCAATGATCAATGGAATTAGGGTAATGGCCACCCCAGCTAAAATGGGCCCGGTGCCATAAGTGTTGAATGTTTCAGCAATGTGGCCACCTGCCTCACAACCTACGGTAGCCAGAAATATAAGCAAACCCAGCTCCCTAAACAACTGATTGGCATTGCTTGACATAGACCAGATGATTGGACCGGTCTTTCCTATTCCGCTCAAAATCAGCGCAGATGCCAAAACACCACCGGTAATGCCCAGACTGAAGTTAAATAGTCCAAAAACAGGTATTTTAATCATCCCGACAAGTATACCTATTACAATACCCAGAGTAATGGGCAAAAAATCAGTTTCGGAAAGTCGCTTATCATCATTGCCCAGGAGTTTGACAACCTGACGCATACTATCGCGACTGGTGGCGATCAATAATCGGTCGCCAAAGCGAAGCATGGTGTAATGCATGGGCCTGATTTCAATACCGCTCCGGCGGATGCGCACTACCGTGGCATCATAATTGGCCCCTAAGTTGAGCTTTTGTAAAGGTTTATTTATGACCTCTTTGTTGGTTACCAATACCCATTGTACATCATGACCCTTATCCAGGGGAAGTCCTTCATCGGTTTGCGGTCCTATAAATAGTTTCACCTTTTCCAGATCTTCGTCGGTGCCCAATGCCCGAATTACATCACCGGTATACAATACCGTGTCGCGGGAGGGTGTGGTAGTAGTATCCAGGTGCTTAATTCTTGAAATAACGCAACTGGTAACTGATTTAAACCGGAGTTCTATAAGTGATTTTCCATTGATATTGGGATTTTCAACCCTGAAATTCGCTGCTATAAACTCGGGATAATTTTGTTTCAGTCCACTGTTGAACTCTTCTTCACTCTTTTTAAAGTTTATCCTGAGTAGTTTGGGTGCAAAACTAACAAACAAAACTACGCCAACCACTCCAAAAGGATAAGCAATTCCATAACCAATAGAAGCCATAGGTGACTTGCTGACCTCAACCGCAGCAGCAAGCCCGGGAGTACTGGTCATGGCACCATTAAAAAGGCCTACAGCCAGGGCTTTATCAATATGCATTAAACCCGAAAGTAACCAGGTGACCAATGCTCCACTGGCTATAATGATGGCGGCAATAATGAAAAGCTGTTTCCCATATTGCCTGAAACTGCGGAAAAATCCTGGCCCTGCCTGAATGCCAATGGTGAAAATAAAAAGCAGTAATCCTATTTGTTGATATTCTTTGGGTAACCTAAAGCCAAAATGGCCCAGGAGCATGGCTATAAAAATGACGGCCGAAATGTCGAGTGAAAATCCCTTTATACTGGCTTTGCCTACGATCAGTCCAAGGCTGATGATCAAAAATAATGCAAGATGACTGACTGAGATAAGGAATTCCATAGGAATGAAATATTGCCTGCAAAGGTAGGAAAGATAAAGTTGTTTCCCCGCTGCTTTTCATAGTTTATTAATAAATCCCGATCAGGAGAATACATAAATAATTTTTCGAAAAACATGATAATTTAGAATATTTTATTTTATATATTAGCTGCACATTTTAAGACACTTAGAAAGCACTATTGAATTTGGAGTAAATAGGTTGATAATTAAACCACTTTAAAAATAAAATAGTCAGGCCTGAATAATTGATACAGGCATTTATAAAATCTAAAAGTCGCAACTCAATCAATATTTACCAGATACTAATTAAGATGAAACATGTTTACACAACAATTATGATTTGTTTATCAACAACTCTATTTTCACAAAATGCACAAATATTTGAGCAGTTTGAGAAACGAAACAGCATTACCATAGGAGTATTGCAAGGTGGTGGCTCACTCATAGGAGCTGATTTCGAATTTTTGCTCACCGACCATCTTGGATTACAACTTGGTGCCGGGTTCATTGGATTTGGAGCAGGCCTCAACTATCATTTTGAACCTTCAATCAGAAGTTCATTTATTTCATTTCAGTATTGGAATCAGGGTATTGGAGACTCATTTACCCAAAATGCCGTCGGCCCTAATTTTGTTTACAGAGGGAAGAAATGGTTTACATTTCAGATAGGATTGGGTATTCCCCTTGAAAGAGGTCCGGCAATGCCAGAAGATTTTGAACAGCCTGGTGTTATGCTAACATATTCCATTGGAGCTTACATACCATTTTAAACGCAAAACTTTAGACAGAATATGAAAAAAATTATTTTCATCATCATCGCATTAGTTGTGAGTATGACTTACGCATTTGGTCAATCAGTTTCTGATTCAATTTCAGCCAGAAAAGTTTTTGGCGGTTACCGGTTTTACCAGGGTGATCAAAGACTTAATTTCTATCAACTTGAAAACATCATGAAACAGGATGAACTGGCTTACCAACAAATCGTGGCTGCAAAATCAACCAATTCTGTTTCAACGGTTATTGGTGGAATAGGCGGGTTCATGGTAGGATGGACTATCGGAACAGCAATTGGGGGCGGAGACCCTAACTGGATTTTGGCCGGCATGGGTGCCGGATTGATCGTAATCAGTATACCAATAACCAATAGTGCCATTAAAAAAACAAAACAAGCTGTAGATACATACAACGCGGGATTACAAGCAAGCTCATTGGTGAATAAATGGGATTTTAAATTTTCGATGACCGGGAATGGAATCGGAGTAATCTTATGTTTTTAATAAACTTGCTGCATTTTAAGCAAATAAATTTGAATAAAATACACGTTTTACGTCATAAGCATAAAACAATAAAAGCGCTGGTAAAACAGCGCTTTATATTAATCCTGGTGACTCCGACAGGATTCAAACCTGTAACCTTCTGATCCGTAGTCAGATGCTCTATTCAGTTGAGCCACGGAGCCAGTATTGTTTGAGGCTGCAAATATACAACTATTTTGGAAGTGGCAAATGATTTTCTGTATTTTTGTCACAAAAATTACTACTATGGTCGAATGGCTTGAATCGCTCCCAGTGGCAATTACCGTGTCGGATAAAGCTGGAAACATTATTGAAATGAATGCGCATTCTCAGCAGGTATTTCAGAAATATGGCGGCAAACAACTCATTGGGAAGCATTTATATCCATGCCATCAATCGGATTCTATTGCTAAAATGGAAACAATGCTCTCACAGGGTAGTGCCAATATTTATACCATTGAAAAGCACGGTAAAAAAAAACTGATTTTCCAGGCACCCTGGTTCAAAGAGGGAGAAGCAGGCGGTCTGGTCGAAATATCAATGGTACTACCTGAAGATATGCCACATTATGTAAGAGATTGATTCTTTTAAAATTCCGGCAGCTTTCGCAACTCTTTTTTGAGGGAATGCAATTTTTTCTCATCCAATCGTTGATCTTTCTGGCTACGGGAAATATTGATTTTTATCCGGGGCTTTTCAGGTTTCAGTGCCTTTGCCAGTAAAAGATAAAAGCGTTCTATCACATCATTGCGGTTTGCCAGTTGGCTTCGGTACTTCTGAGCATACATTCTCAGGTAACCTTCCCTGGAGATGCGGTTGGATAATCGGTTTATAAGTTGCTCACGTTGCGTTTCAGTGAGTATATTTGAATGAAAAACATTGAACCTGAGTTCTACCCTGGTTTCGGTCTTGTTGACGTGCTGACCGCCTTTTCCACTGCTGAAAGAGGTAGTCAGTTCTAACTCACTACCCAAATCAGGCAATCCACATCGAATATCTTTATCTGCCATACAGAAAAAACCGGCTAAAAATATAGCCGGTAAAATTAACGTTTAATTGAGCAAAATAAAAAATATATGCCCGATCAATTCTTCTTTTTAATGGTACATCCAATAGCCTTGGTAAAATTTGGATCCGGTTTCCTACCTACAATAAGTGCATTTACGGCATTTTCGACATATTTCTCTTTCACTGCAGTTTCGTCCTGATAATTGTCGTCGATTGCTCCAACATACATTACCTTATTCGTTCCATTCTCTGATTGTAGTAAAAATACATGTGGTGTGCGATTGGCACCATACACGGGATAAACTTTCTGGCCTTCATCAAACAGGTATGGGAAAGTAAACCCTTTTTCTGCGGCACGGGTCTTCATTTCTTCAAATCCATCCTGAGGCTGAATCTCAGGATCGTTTGGATTGATGGCAATAACAGGGTAACCGAGTGGCTTAAATTTTTTATCCAGTTCAATGATTCGATCTTCATAGGCTACTGAATAAGGACAATGGTTACAGGTGAAAATAACAATAAACCCTTTGGCATCCGGAAAGTCCGCCAGGGAAACATAATTCCCGTCAATATTCTTGAGTTTGAAATCAATAGCCTTGTCACCAGCAACATAGCCCTGTGCCATTGAAAGTGAAACAAAAGTTAAAGAAAATAAAAGTGATAATAGTTTGTTTTTCATTGTTTTACAAGATTAGATTCAACGATTTGTTTAAGTGATAAATAGGTGAATTCTTGTTCAAAGAACTCCCTAAAATTTTTATTAAATATTAAAGTAGCGGGCAACGCACCCGACCACCTGGGACTAACTTTATCTATCCAGGCATTGGCATCGGGATCATTGAGTACAATCACTTCTGGTGTGAGTTCATGCTTTTCAATAAATGGTATAAGCCGGGAATCAATGTGTTTGACAAAATCGAGGCTAACGAGCAATACTTTAACCTTTTGGGAGATATATTCCTCATGAATTTTTTGAAAAGCAGGCATTTCTTTAATGCATGGCAGACACCAGGTAGCCCAGAAATTTACTATATAGGTGGTGTCGTTGCTCAGTTGAAGTCTGGGTTGCAGTTGCTCAAAATCAACAATCGGTACGGATTGACTAAAAACAGCAATACCAGGCAAAAACAGCAAAACGAATATGAAATTCCTCATGATTTTTAAAGCAAAACAATATAAACACTTGCCGTGACAGCAATGTTCACCTATCAGAATGCTTTACTTTGTGTACACAGCTTCACCGTCAATATAGGTATATAATACGCTGGCCTTAGGTATTTCCGCCTCAGCCACAGTCATTATATCCCGGTCAAGAATTATAAAATCTGCATTTTTGCCTGATTCAAGGCTACCCCTACGGTGTTCTTCGAAAAATGAACGTGCTGCCCAGATAGTAATTGAGCGTAGTGCCTCTTCTCTGGTTAAGGCATTTTCTTTTTGAAACCCTTTTGGGGGAAACCCATTTAAATCTTTTCGCGCAACAGCCGCGTAAAATGTCTTTATGGGACTAATGTCTTCTATGGGAAAATCAGTACCGTTGGGCAGCCAGTTGTTCTGCTGCATCAGCTTACGATAGGCATAAGCTGTTTTAATACGAATGGGGCCAAGGCGTGTTTCAGCCCATTTCATGTCAGAGGTAGCATGGGTAGCTTGTACTGAAGGCACAATTCCAAATTCTCCAAATTTTCCCATATCATTAGGATGAACGATTTGGGCATGCTCGATACGCCAGCGCAGATCGTTTCCCGGCAACAAATAATTGCTGTATACATTTAGTATTGTTCTTACCGCCGAGTCTCCTATCGCATGGGTACAGACCTGAAAACCGTTATCATAAGCCAACAGGCAAATACGGCCCAGCTCATCGGGAGTAATGGTAGCTATTCCGTAGTAACCCGGCATATCACTGTAAGGTTCCAAAAGGCAGGCACCCCTGGAACCCAATGCACCATCAGCATATAATTTGATGGATCGAACATTTAACCTGGGGGTAATATAAGGTCCCTTATTAAGAAACCCGGAAAAATTTTCTTCTGTGGGATTCAACATAGCATAAACAGCCATTTTTAACGGCCCATCGGATTGCATGTTGTCAATGAACCGGATGGTTGAAGCATCCAGTCCTGCATCCGCCACCATAGTCAATCCTACTTCAAAGCAGTTTGTTGCTGCTTGCTTCATCAATTGTTCCAAAACATCTTCTGGGGGAGCAGGAACCATATTGCGAAACTGTTCAGCATATGACTCCAGAAAAACACCGGTAAATTTCCCTTCTTTCATAATAACTTCACCGGGGTTTCTCAGGCTATCAGCTCTTATTCCCGAACGGTCAATGGCAGCCTGATTAACCAGCACCACATGACCATCTACCCTGATCAACATCACCGGCGTATCGGGAAATAACTCATTCAACAGGGTGTTGTCAGGAAATTTCCTGGTTGGCCAATGATTCTGATCCCATCCCCTACCGGTAATCCATTCGGAAGGGTGTTGGTTATGATGTTTTTGCACCCGCTCAATCAATTCATCGAAAGAATGACAACCATTGAGGTCAGCATATTGCATGTTGAGCGCATAGCCATAAAAATGAGCATGGGCATCAATAAAGCCCGGAAATACAGCCTTACCTGAAGCATCGTATATGGAATCGGATATGTAATTTTCCAGAATATATATATCATCGCCCAGCTCCAGCACTTTGCCATTTTTTACCGCCATGGCTGTATAAATGGTAAAGCCACTGTCAACAGTATAAATGACGGCATTCTTTAAAATAAGATCGGCATAGGGCCGATTATCCGAACAGGAGGACAACATCATGATTGCCAATGAGAAGATTAAAAATTGCTTAGGCATTTTACCTATTACTTTTATTCATGCAAACTTAGGGATTATTTTTGAAATATGCTCAACTATTGAAAATGTACCGGAAAATCAACTACCGGTGTAAGTAGAACTTTTTCCTCGCTTTGAGGTAAACCTGTGACAACAGGGTTCAACACCCCTTCATGATAATTTAAAGCTGGTAGTATCATTGTAACAAATTGTATATCTGTTATTTATAGCCATGAAATTATTGCTTCCGGTTATCTGGTACAGATTTTGAGAACAGATGCGGTAACCTTAAAAATATCAAATCATGAAAATAGTAAAAATAATGTTTCTTGGATTAATGGCAGCATCCCTCGTAAGTTGTTCATCTATGAACAGGTCTCAGAAAGGGGCTGCCATTGGCACCGCAGGAGGTGCCGCTACTGGAGCCGTAATCGGAAGAGCTTCAGGAAATACTGCCCTGGGCGCTATTATTGGTGGAACAGTTGGTGGTGTTACAGGTGCCATTATCGGCAAGCAAATGGATAAGCAGGCTGAAGAAATGGAAAAAAATATTCCGGATGCCAATGTAACGCGTGTAGAAGAAGGTATTCTTTTGGAATTGAATGGTGAAATACTATTTGGTTTCGATCAGGATGTATTGACTGCTACCGCTCAGAGTAATCTGGATCAGTTGGTTAGCATACTAAATAAGTATCCGGATACTGATATTGAAGTTCAGGGACATACAGACAGTAAAGGTTCTCAACGATATAATCAGGCTTTGTCTGAACGCCGGGCAAGTGCGGTGGTTAATTATTTGAAAGTTCACAATATCCCCGCATCACGACTCACAATGGTAGGATACGGAGAAACTGCTCCCCGATATACCAATGATACGGAAGAAGGCCGCGCAAAAAATCGTCGTGTTGACTTTTTGGTTGTAGCCAATGAAAAAATGATAGAACAGGCTCAACAAGAAGCAAAAAACAAGCAATAATACCTTACTTTAACTTAAATTAAAAATCATGAAAAAGCAACTTAAAATCTTATCAATCATTGTAATAATGGTGTTCGGATTGGGCACGGCCCTATATGCTCAGGAACTGAGTTTCGGAATAAGGGCAGGATTTGACATGCAGAACATCAATGGTAAAGACGCCGATGGCGATAAGCTTGAGAACACGCTCTTGCCTGGTTTCAATGCCGGAATAAACGTTGAAATCCCCGTGGCTCCGGATTTCGTGGTTCAACCTGGTTTACTCTTTACCACTAAAGGATCCGAATTGGCAAAGTATGATGGCAATATTATTGAAGGTTCTGCAAAATTGCACCTTTCTTATATTGAATTGCCCATTAATTTCATCTACAAACCTTTACTTGGTACCGGACATCTCATTCTGGGGTTTGGACCATACCTGGCCTACGGTGTGGGTGGAAAATTTAAAATTGATGGAAGCCTGGGATCTCTGGAATATCATGATGATTGGGATGTGAAGTTTCAGAACGAAGTAAAATCTGGTGACCCTATTGACCAGTATTATGTGAAACCTTTCGATGCCGGTGCCAACTTTTTGTTCGGATACGAACTTGAAAATGGTTTATCTGCCCAACTCAATGCGCAATGGGGTTTACTGGAATTAAGGCCTGATTATGGTGTAGATACAAAAGCTACCATGAAAAATACCGGTTTTGGAATCTCCCTGGGATATCGATTCTAAAATTTTCTAACTAACTTAATGAACTCCTGGTGATTATTACCAGGAGTTTTTATGTTTAGCCAAAAAGGTGGACTTACTTTATAGCTTATAGTCAAAAAATGGGATAAAGAATAATATCCTTTGAACAGCATATCTCTGAACTTTAAAAAAGAGAATTGTTTAAACAAGGGTCACAAATTTGTGTTAATACATCCAGAAACCATCAAACTGGAAAAATAAAACAAAAGTGGGTGCTTATTCAAAAACCTTTTATAATTTTGCCCACAAATAAAACCAATCTATTATGGAAAAACGAGGACTCTCAAGCAAAACAATCTTTGTGATTACCGCCATAGCAATTGCAGCGGCTTTCAGAATTGTTCCCCACTGGCCAAATTTCACACCCGTTGCAGCAATGGCGTTATTTGCCGGAGCCACTATCAATCGCAAATGGCTGGCATTTATGCTACCACTCGCCGCTTTGTTTCTGAGCGATCTGGTTTTGGGATTTCATTCCACCATAATATTTGTTTACGGAGCTATGATTCTCACAGTTCTAATAGGCTCTTTGCTAAGCAAAAAACTTAAAACCGGCAATATCGCCATTGCCACTGTAAGTTCTTCCATTCTGTTTTTCCTGGTTACCAATTTTGGGGCCTGGATGAGTGGGATGCTTCCCTATACCCGGGACTTTTCGGGTCTGATGCAAGCCTATATAGCAGGCATTCCGTTCTTTAATACCGCACTGGCTGGCGATTTGTTTTACAGCGGTGTGTTATTTGGCTCATTCATTTTAGCCCGGAAGCGTTTTCCACGCCTGGTTAAAGCATAAAGATATTTAATAGTATTCAATCATACTAAAAGGCCTGCGAAATGCAGGCTTTTTTTATCGAAATCAGAAGTGATCTTCATCTCTTTCAATCAGTAAAACCGATTGTTGTGGAACAATGAAATATTTGTTACCATTAAAAGAAATTTCTATGGCAGCCTTTTGCATAAATAGCACATAGTCGCCTTCACGACATTGTAGCGGAACATACCTCACATTTTCCTGCTGATTTAATTTCCAGGGCTCATCGGTTTCATGTGCAAGGGGCACCGGATAGCCAGGACCAGCCTTCACTACATAACCTGATTGAACTTCTTCCTTTTCGTTGTAACCTGGTGGCAACAATAATCCGCCCTTTGTTTTTTTTATGCTGCTGGGCTTAATAAGTAGCCGGTCGCCCACCACATGCAGCCTGTTAAACTTTTCTTCGTTCAAAGCCATTCTAAGTCCATTGATTGTGTATTGTGATTTTAGTGCAAAACTATTAAAATTTATCGGTATTTTTGTAAATTAAAACCCTTGAGGCCCAACACGTGGATGGCCTGATAAAAAAGAAAGGAGTTCACATGAAAATTGTTGCTTTTAAAACACGTAAACCTAAGCCATATAATTACAAACCATTGTTTTACGACAAGAAGAAGGAAGAAATGGAGAAGCGTTTGCGGCAGTATACCGATCCGGCAGAAGCTGGGTCAGAGCGTTTACGCATGCGCATTCGTGACAACTGGCGAGTACGTGATGCCAGCAACCGCAGTTTGTCGGGTAAAACGTTTGTAATTTATATTTTAATTGCTTTCGCCTTACTCTATTTTATTTTCTTTTACTAAACGATTGCCTAACTTTATTTATGTCTGATATAATTCGTTTATTGCCTGATGCTGTAGCCAATCAGATAGCTGCGGGAGAAGTGATACAACGGCCTGCCTCGGCAGTTAAAGAGTTGCTTGAAAATGCGGTAGACTCAGGAGCCACACAGATTGACCTGGTGATCACTAATTCAGGTAAAACCCTGATTCAGGTTGTTGACAATGGCTGTGGCCTCTCCCCTACCGATGCACGGATGGCTTTTGAGCGTCATGCTACCTCCAAGATCAAAGATGCCTCTGATCTGTTTAAAATACATACGTTTGGTTTTAGGGGTGAGGCTCTTGCATCCATTGCGGCCATTGCCCAGCTCGAACTAAGGAGCCGGCGACACGAAGATGAACTGGGAACCCACCTGATTATCGAAGGCTCTGTTTTTAAAGATCAACAGCCATGCGCTTGTTCAGCGGGTACTTCTATTATGGTAAAAAATCTTTTTTTTAACGTACCGGCAAGACGTAACTTTCTTAAATCTGACCAGGCCGAATTCAGACATATTCTGGAAGAATTTCAGCGCGTAGCGCTTGTAAATCCTGAGATTAGCTTTAGCCTGCATCACAATGGGAAATCAGTTTTTCAATTGCCGCCTGCTAACCTAAAGCAACGCATAGGTAATCTTCTGGGTTCAGGTTACTATGAAAAACTAATTCCTGTTTCCCAGGAAACTGATGTACTTAAAATAAGTGGCTATGTTGGCAAACCTGAAAGCAGTAAACGTACCCGCGGGGATCAGTATTTCTTTGCCAACAGCCGGTATATCCGGCATCCTTATTTTAATCATGCAGTAGAGGAAGCATTTCAGGATCTTATTCCTGAAGGACATTTTCCAACCTATTTTATATACCTTGAAGTGGACCCGGCGTCTATTGATATCAACATTCACCCTACCAAAACGGAGGTTAACTTTCAGGAGCATCAGGTAATTTATGCCATGTTGAGGGCTGCTGTAAAACTCAGCATAGGAAGATACAGTGTATCCTCTACTCTTGATTTTGAAACCGGAGGTGAGTTTGATACTTTTTTCCCGAAAAATAAACCCATTGTAATACCTACGGTAAAGATAGACCCTGAATTCAATCCGTTTGAATCCCGCTCTTTTGGTGGTGCAGTCTCACAGGGAGCTGGAGGAGCTTCCCGGCATTCCAAAGGCTGGGAACGGCTTTATGAGTCTGGTGGAGACAAGGCTAACCCCGAAGTTCCCCTTAAGGGTGAAGTTTCCCCTGATGGTGATGCAGAAGAAGTACAACTTTCACGCTCATTCATGCAATTACACAACAAATATGTTATATCAAAAATAAAATCCGGACTATTGTTCATCGATCAGCAAGCCGCTCATGAACGAATTTTATACGAACGCTTTCTGGAGCGTATTGAAAACAGAAAAGGACATTCACAGCAACAACTTTTCCCCCACACTGTTAATTTGTCAGCCCCGGATGCTGAACTACTTAATGAATTGATGGATGAATTTACAGCCTTTGGTTTTGACATTGGTCCCTTTGGCCAGCACTCATTTGTAGTTCAGGGAGTTCCGGCTGATGTTGGCAATGAAAATATTCAAGAGCTCATCGAAAAGGTGCTCGAAAATTATAAATCCAATCAACTCGGCCTGAAACTTGATAAAAAGAATAATCTTTCACGCTGTATGGCCCGAAACATGGCCATAAAACCGGGCAAAACCTTGCTTGCAGAAGAAATGCAAGCATTGGTGGACGACCTGTTTGCCTGTCAGGTAAACCAGTTAAGTCCATCTGGAAAAAGAATACTATTAATCATACCAACCGATGAAATTGAAAAGAGATTTGGTTAAAGATATTGTGACTCTATGAATATGCAACAAATGTCGCCCCGGGGATTCAGCATGCTACCACCGGTGGTGAAAAATCTACTGATTATCAACGGGTTGGTCTTTCTGGCTCAGCTCGCCATATACAAAGTATACCAAATTGATCTGGCCGACTATCTGGGAATGCATTATTTTGGCAGTTCCAAATTTAACCCTGCTCAATTGGTTACTTATATGTTTCTGCATGGGAATTTTACTCATGTATTCTTCAATATGTTTGCATTGTGGATGTTTGGTTATACCCTGGAGAATGTATGGGGACCCAAGCGTTTTCTGATATATTATTTTGTAACGGGAATCGGGGCAGCACTGGTGCATATGGGCGTCATGTGGATTGGCATCAATTCTATAGAAAACAGCATAGCTACGGTAATGGCTGCTCCTTCACCCTCAGCGTTTGAGGCATTCATCAACAATCATTTTCCTGCCTATTATGGACAGGTTCAGGCTTTTATTCAACGATGGAACAATTCTCCTGCTGATATTGAATACATAAGCCAGGCCAGTAAATATATGGATAACTTAATCAATATACAGATGAATGTACCTACTGTGGGTGCTTCAGGAGCTGTATTTGGTATTTTGCTGGCATTTGGAATGATGTTCCCCAACTCCATGATCTATCTTTATTTTTTCTTCCCGATAAAGGCAAAATGGTTTGTCATTGGTTATGGAGCTATGGAGTTATTTTTCGGTATCCAAAATTCTGCCGGAGACAATGTTGCCCATTTTGCCCATCTGGGAGGAATGATTTTTGGTTTTTTCCTCATCAAATACTGGAACCGCAAACTTAACCGTTATACTAACTGGGATTAATTGTATGTTTCAAACTGTATCACCGCTTGAGAGGATAAAAATATTCTTCAGCCGCAAAGATGCGCTGCCCCGGCTTATTCTGATAAATATTGGGGTTTGGCTGGTATTGGCACTTATTCGAAGTATTGCCTCACTGTTTGATGCTCCGGGACAAATGATGGGTACTTCAAACAGTATGGGTGGGTGGATGATGCACGCTTTTGCTTTACCTTCATCATTTACCGCTTTTCTGGCCCGTCCCTGGACGCTAATCACCTATATGTTTTTACATTTTAGTTTCCTGCATATATTATTTAATATGTTGTGGCTGTGGTGGTTCGGAGTAATTTTCGTACAGTATTTATCACAAAGACAATTGTTGGGCACCTACCTGTTTGGAGGCATTGCAGGAGGTTTATTTTATATGATTGCCTTCAATATTTTTCCCGCTTTTGTTGAGGTACGAGAGTCAGCCATGGCCCTTGGTGCCTCTGCATCAGTGCTTGCCATAGTGGTAGCTATCTCTTTTTATGTGCCCAATTACACCATACATTTGTTCTTATTAGGTCCGGTGAAAATTAAATATATTGCCATTTTTTCTATAGTTATGGATTTGTTTATGTTAAACTCTGGAAACGCCGGCGGACACCTGGCTCATCTTGGCGGCGCTCTTTGGGGATTTGCCTGGGTAAAGATGCTGCCTGGCTATGATATTACCCGGATGTTTGGCTGGGTGAATTTTTCCCGCACCCGTACCCGTTGGCAATCAGGACAGAAGCGCAGAAAATTTAAGGTTTACCGTCAATCCGGTCGTCCGTTTACAGATGAAGAATATAACATTGCAAAGGTCGAAAAACAAAAGAAAATCGATCACATACTCGATAAAATTTCGCGCTCGGGATATGATAGTTTAACCTCAGAAGAAAAGGAATTGTTATTTTCAAACAGTAAAAAACCATAATGGGCGATGGCATAGTTATGTCAGCAAAGTCACTTAAACGACCAGGATTCAGTTTTCTTTCACGACTCTTGCTGTTGCTGCAAGGATTGATCCTCTTTGTCTTACTCCTGGGTTACCTGGCCGCATACATCCCTCCTGATCGCTTCTGGCCCCTGGCTTTTACAGGCCTGGTTTTTCCCTGGATCGCCCTGCTTAATATCCTGATGTTGCCTCTCTGGCTGTTTGTCCGGCCCAAATTTATGTTCATTCCCGTGCTTTCTACATTGCTGATATGGGGACGACTGGGTAATTTTATGCAGTTCAACCGCCAACCTGCCGGCATAGAAAAAAGCGATTCAAACATAAATTTATTGTCTTATAATGTCAGGCTTTTCGATCTTTATAACTGGAAACATGGACGGATATCACAGCTGACTGATAGTATTTTTCAATACATCAACGCCAGCCAGCCCGATTTGCTATGTATCCAGGAATTTCATGCAGGTAAACATGATGATGTGGTTATTGCAGATTCTATCCGTAAATATAGCGGGTTAAAGCATGAATATATCATATATACCAGCTTTAATGGTAAAGTCAGGCCTTACGGTATTGCAACTTTCAGCCGTTGGCCCATCGTAAATGCAGGTATCATCCGATTTAAGGATAATGTATTCAATACCTGTGTGTATACAGATATAGTGAAAAATGGAGACACCTTACGGCTGTTCAATCTGCATCTTGAGTCTATTCAGCTAAGTGAGGAAGATTATCTCTTTGTTACTGAATTAAGAAAACGACAGGAAGATTCTGATTTTTTTTCGGAGCGGTCAAAAAAGATATTACGAAAATTACAGGGTGCTTTTATACGGAGAGCATCCCAGGCAAGGGCAGTTGGAGAAAAAATTACCGAATCCCCCTACCCTGTTATTGTCTGTGGCGATTTTAATGATACACCTTCTTCTTATGCATACCACCAGATTGCTGCTAACCTCACCGATGCATACCGCAAAGCCGGCAAAGGCATTAGTGAAACCTATGCAGGTAATCTCATGCCCTATTTTAGAATCGATTATTTGTTGTATCAGGATAAATATTTTACAGCACTTAACTTCGATCGATTAAAAAAAGTCTGGTCAGATCACTATCCAATAAAATCACTTTTAGTTTTCAATCCTCCTGCTCAAAAATGAGAGTGAACAAGATATCCCGAATAGTCTTTTTAACAACTTCAGCCTTAGCATTTATCATTTATCTGACATCGCTTCTGGCAGGATTTATCAACCCCGGCATCTGCTACATTTTTGCGTTTGCTGGTCTGGGCTTTCCAATCCTTTATGGAATTCATTTACTGAATACCCTGTTTAATCTGAAAAACAGAAGATGGTTTTGGATATTATTGATATTTTTAATACTCGGATCACCCCTGATGCTTCGTCATTATTCGCTTCCGCTTAAAGCCAACCGGAATATTGGAAAATATAACCTGATCAGCTATAATATTGAGGGATTTTACATGCCCCGAAAAGCTAAAGCCGCTGAGAAAGGGAATGGAGTACTGAAAGATTTACTTATGCAATCGCCTGAAATTATGTTTTTCCAGGAATTTCATTTCCGAAAAATCAAATCTGATGATGAGATTTACAGGCAATACCCACATTATTTTCCAAAAGAGCGTTCAAATACCAATGTTATATTTTCTGCATATCCTTTAATCAATGGTGGGAAACTCAGCTCACACGGAGAAGTGTTTGCAGTATATGCAGATGTTGTCTTTCCCGAACAAACCATCCGGCTCATCAATGTTCATCTGAGATCAATTATGTTGAACTCTGAACGGAAGTTGCTTCAACCCAATGTAAATGAAACCATAAAACGATCTACTTTGCGCAAGCTCATTCGCACTTTCCGTAAGTTAAGAAATGCTTTTAAACATCGCGCTCTTGAAATTAAAGCTTTAAAGAAATTGATTGAGGATAGTCCTTTTCCTGTATTGCTTGCCGGAGATTTTAACGATACACCTGCTTCCTATGCCTACCGGCAGATTGGCATCAGATTGAAAGATGCTTCTTTCCTTAAAGGACACGGTTGGCGAAGAACCTATCTAAAGAGTACTTTCCCTTTAAAAATTGATCACATTTTTACCGCTCCTCAGATACGTGCCATGCATTATGAGCACTTTTCATTTGGTCATTCTGATCATTATCCTGTTGGCATAAGCTTTGATCTTACCGAATGATTGTTTCTTTTTGACACAGATTGAAAATTACTCTATACTTTTGTACAAAACATGGATTTTAAACTTATATCTGATTTTCAACCTACGGGCGATCAGCCGGAAGCCATACAGCAGCTTGAGGAAGGCTTGCGCCGGGGCGATCCCGCTCAGGTATTGCTTGGAGTGACTGGCTCGGGTAAAACCTTTACCATAGCCAATGTTATTGCCCGGGTAAACCGGCCAACTTTGATACTGAGCCACAATAAAACACTTGCAGCACAGCTATATGGAGAATTTAAACAATTCTTTCCCGAGAATGCAGTAGAATATTTTGTTTCCTACTATGATTACTATCAGCCGGAAGCCTTTATTCCAACTACCAATACCTATATTGAAAAGGATTTATCCATAAACGAAGAAATTGAGAAATTAAGATTGAGTACTACCTCATCTCTGCTTTCCGGACGGCGTGACATCATTGTGGTATCCTCGGTTTCTTGTATTTATGGCATTGGCAATCCGGCCGATTTTGCCAACAGTGTAATTCATCTGCAACGGGGGGACAAAGTAGCACGCAATAAACTACTGTGGTCGTTCGTAGAAGGTTTATACAGCCGTACTGAAGCGGACTTTACGCGGGGAAATTTCAGGGTTAAAGGCGATACTGTGGATATATTTCCAGCCTATAGCGATTTTGCAGTCAGGCTTATCTTCTGGGACGACGAACTGGAAACCATTGAAACCATTCATCCCATTGATGGTCATGTAATTGAGAAACTGGAAAGTATAAATATCTATCCAGCCAATATTTTTGTAACATCAAAGGATAAAATGAAGTCGGCCCTGGATGAAATTCAGGATGACATGGTTCAGCAAACTGAATATTTCAAACAACTTGACCGGCCAATGGAAGCCAAACGGCTTGAGGACAGGGTGAGCTACGATATAGAAATGATGCGCGAACTTGGCTATTGTTCAGGCATCGAAAACTATTCGCGTTATTTTGATGGACGCGCAGTAGGCTCCAGGCCTTTCTGTCTGCTGGATTACTTTCCGGATGATTTTTTAACGGTAATTGACGAAAGTCATGTTACAGTTTCACAGATCAGAGCCATGTATGGCGGCGACAGATCGCGGAAGCAAACCCTGGTGGAATATGGATTCCGGCTGCCATCTGCTATGGACAACCGGCCTTTAAAATTTGATGAATTTGAGAATCTGACCGGTCAAACCATTTACGTGAGTGCTACTCCCGCTGATTTTGAGCTTCAGCAATCTGAAGGGGTTGTGGTTGAGCAACTTATCCGGCCTACCGGCCTGATTGATCCGCCGGTTGAAGTGCGTCCGGCTGGCAATCAGGTGGATGATTTGTTGGAAGAAATTAGTAAAACCGTCAAAAATGGTGGTCGTACTCTGGTTACCACCCTTACCAAGCGTATGGCAGAAGAACTTACCAAATATCTTACCCGGCTCGACATCAATTCGCGATATATCCATTCTGATGTGGACACCCTGGAGCGCGTTGAAATTCTCAGGGATTTACGCATGGGCGCCTTTGATGTGCTGGTTGGAGTGAACCTGTTGCGGGAAGGTCTGGATCTGCCCGAAGTATCTTTGGTAGCAATCCTGGATGCTGATAAAGAAGGATTCCTGCGATCGGAACGATCATTGACTCAAACCGCAGGACGCGCTGCCCGTAACATCAACAGCAAAGTGATTATGTACGCTGATAAAATAACAGATTCTATGCGCCGGGCCATTGATGAAACCGATCGCAGACGTGAAAAACAAGTAGCCTACAACGAAAAGCACAATATTACTCCGAAACAAATTGTAAAGTCGCTTCACGCCATTATGGGGCAAACTTCGGTGGTAGACCAGGTAACCGGTCAAAAAGCCTATATCGGGCCCGACCACCTTAGCCTTGCGGCTGATCCGGTAGTGAAATACATGAATAAGGATCAGTTACAGAAAAGCATCAATCAAACAAGAAAAGCTATGGAAAAGGCAGCCAAAGAACTCAATTTTATTGAAGCAGCCCGGCTACGCGATGAAATGTTCGCTCTGCAGGAATTATTTAAAAATGAAGCATAAGCATGAGTGAGTTAAAACTTAAGAATTTAGTGATTTGAATCTGGCCATCAATAAGTTACGCACATAAAAAAAGACCATGTCTGAATTTGCCCATACTACGAATGAACTTTATGCTATAGCCATTGACGCAGCCATAAAGGCCGGTGCGGCTATCGCTGCCATCTACAACCGGGATTTTGAGGTGAGTTATAAACCGGATCAGAGTCCGCTGACAGATGCTGATCTGGCTTCCCACAACTGCATCAAATCCCTACTTGCCGAAAGCGGGTTACCTCTATTAAGCGAAGAAGAAAATGCCCCGTCCTGGAGCATTCGCAGAAGCTGGAGCCGTTACTGGCTTATTGACCCACTGGATGGTACCAAAGAATTTGTAAAACGTAATGGAGAATTTACGGTTAATATTGCTTTAATCGAGGATGGTTTTCCGCTTTTCGGTGTCATCTTTATTCCCGCAGGCAGTCAGCTCTATTTCGGTGGGCAGCAGATGGGATCCTACCGGTTTATTCTTGAAGATGAGGAACCACTTATAAAGAAAACTACTTTTCACGACTGGCTGGATGCTTCCCTGAAACTACCCGTGGTTCCAAAATCAAAGGACACCTGGATTATGTTAAGCAGTTCGCATTTTTCAAATAAAGCAGAAACCTGGTTAAAACGGATAAAAAACCATTTTAGCTCGGTTAAAACCATCAATGTGGGAAGCTCGATTAAGTTTTGCCGTATGGCTGAAGGTATGGTACAGCTTTATCCCCGTTTTTCACCTACCATGCAGTGGGATACTGCTGCCGGTCAGGCCATTGCTGAAGGAGCAGGCATGAGTGTAGTTTCCTACCCGGGTAAAAAACGTTTGTCTTATCATCGTGATACTTTGCTTAATCCTGAATTTATAGTATTGGATCCGCGGTATATCTCCCCTGAAATTATTGACATCTAACTCAAAAAAAATGCCATAACTCAGTGTCATGGCATTTTTCCGGTTGTTTGTTATACGATTTATTTTACATCTATTAGTTCCACATCAAAAACCAGGGTTGAATTTGGTGGAATGGTCGGCATACGACCCTGAGGGCCATAGGCGATGTTTGAAGGAATGATCAGACGGGCTTTACCCCCTTCTTTCATCATGGCGATACCTTCATCCCAACCCTGAATGACCTGACCCTGACCCAGTACAAATTCGATGGGTTCACCCCGGTCGACAGAAGAATCAAATTTTTGGCCATTCAGCAAAGTTCCGGTATAATGAACCTTAACCGTTTTACCGCTCACTACCTGTTCTCCGCTGCCTGCTTTGGTTTCAATATAATAAAGTCCACTGGCAGTTGGTTTTACTGTAATGTTATTCTTTTTGATGTATGAAGCTCTTTCAGAGGCTTCATCAAGGCTTGCCTTGTTTTTTTCTGCTTCGGCTTTTTTGCGAATGGCTTCCTGCTCTGCTTCATAAACAGATTTGGGTTTGAAATCAACGATTTCAAATTCATAAACCAGACTGGTATTGGGAGCAATAATCTGTCCCCTGCCCTGTTCACCAAAAGCGAGTTCGGAAGGAACAATGACCATAGCCTTACTGCCTTTGGACATCCGGTTGAGTCCTTCTGTAGCCCCTTCATTATCAAATATTTTACCTGCTTCCCAGGTCATAGGACGGGCTTGTTCATAGCTGGAATAAAGCGTATCGCCCTGAATAGTGGAAACAATAAAATGAACGGTAACCATATCTCCGTCAGCGGGTTTACGTCCGGTACCTTTAATTTCTTCAATGTAGTATACTCCGGATTCAAGAGGTTCAATATTGACATTTCTTTTAATGAGAAACTGATCAAACAGAGATTCATCCTGAAGCTTAAGCTCTGCAAGTTCAGCCCGACGCTGTGCATCCAGTTGTTCGCGTGTTTTGGCTGAAATCATTTTAATGTTGAATTGAATGTCTTTACCTATAAAAGCGGAATCGGGTATCGTTGGCATCCGGATGGTCTTCAGGAAAAACGAATCTGCACTACTGATAAAAGTGGCACTATCCCCAGGAACCATCATGGCAAGTGCATCGTAAAGATCTCCTTTGTAGGTGGCTGAATCCAGAGGAATAAGAAATTCACCGGGATTGTCGGCAGAATTAAATAATACAGAATCATTGATGGAATAATTGATCAGAATTTCCAGGATCATACCACGTTTCACTTTAGTGGTATCGTCGCTTTTAACATGAAATTTGTAATACAAACCATCGGAAGTTTTTTTGAAACCCGGATGTTTGGAACAGGAGAAAACCAGGGCCACCAAAACCATAGTGACCAGGACAAGATTTAATTTTTTAAAGGTCATTTGCCAGAAAATTTACTTAAAATTTTGATTATTAGTTTAATGCTACCAATTCCAAATCATAAATAAGGGTTGATTTGGGTGGCACCTGGCCCTGGTCACCAAGGAGTCCAAAACCGAGGTGCGAAGGTATAATAAATTTTGCTCGGTCACCCACTCTGAGTAATAATATTCCTTCTTCGAGGCCACTTTCTACTCCGCCCTTTCCAATCAGAAAACTTTTCAGACCATCCCTGGCCGAATTATAAATTTCATCACCATTAATGAGTTTCACGTTGTATTTGAGCACAGCTATCTTACCGGGTTCCGCCTTTTCACCCTTTCCATGATGATAAATCGCATATCGCAGACCTGAGCCTGTTTCTGTCATCTTCCAGTTATAGCGGTTAATGAAATCTTCTATTTGCTGCTCTTCTGCCCTGATGGCCTGCTTGTTCGCCTGAATTAACGGCTCTTCCAGCGATTTCTGGTCTGTTCCTCTGCTTTCCCGATGATGTTGTGAGTTGCAGCCCGGAAGAAAACCTGACAGGATTAGTAAAAGTAGAAGATGCACGATTTTCATGGGTTATCGGTTAAGATTTGTATTCCATTTGTTTGATGGTTTGCCTGAGGGCATCTTTATATTCCGGCAATACAGACTCAAACTGCAGCAATGTTTCTTCCAATGGCAATAAAGAATCACCGCCTGAAGCGTTGCGGTGCCCACCGCCACTATATAAAGTTTTAGCAAATTCATTCACAGAAAAGTCGCCTTTGGAGCGGAAAGAAATCCGGACTTTATCCTTTTTTTCGGTAAACAGGGCCGCAAAGACAATACCTTTGATCGACAGTGCATAGTTAACAACACCTTCTGTATCACCGGGTTTAAAATTAAATTGATTTAAATCATCTATGCTTAACCAGATATAGGCTGTGGCAAATTCATCAAGAACTACCATACGTTCGCTCAGACAATATCCCAGCAAGCGAATACGCGATTCAGCATAGGTATCATAAACCAATCGGTGAATGGATTCACAATCGACGCCACTTCGTACCAATTGTGCAACTGCTTCATAGGTTTCCGGATAATTACAGGCATAACTGAAGGAGCCAGTATCTGTCATAATCCCAACGTAGATGCAATCCGCAATGGGTTTGGTAATTTCCTCTACGGTGCCAATGTCATTAATTAAATCATATATCAGTTCAGCAGTAGAAGAAGTTTCTGTGACCGAAAAATAAAGGTCAAACTCTGCTGCCGGGTCGGGATGATGATCAATCAGAATTTTTTTGCCGGAAGATTGCGTCAACTCTTTGGTAAAGAGGTCGACACGTGAAAAAGTGTTAAAATCGAGGCAAAAGATCATCTCAGCTTCAGCAAGAAGGCGGTCGGCCTGATGACGATGGTGGAAATAAATTAAGGCCTGATCGATTCCTGGCATCCAACCCAGAAAATCAGGAAAATCGTTTGGGACGATCAGGTTAACAGCTTTACCCCGGCTACGCAGGAAATGTAGCCAGGCCAGTGAAGCACCCAGCGCATCACCATCCGGATTATAATGGGTGGTTATAAGCAGAGGACCTGAAGTTTCGAGCAGGTTTTGTAGTTCAGTTAGTGAATCCCGGGAAAATTTACTCAAAATGTATGAAGTTTAGGGTTTTAAATCGAACACAAAAATAGAAATATTGTTAATAGGTCATCCAAACATATGAATTTAAAACCTTATCCCTAAAATAAATAATAAATCTCATGAAAGGCAATTTAACATTCACCATGATAAAGCCCTCGGCTGTACAAGCCGGACACAGCGGTAAAATTCTGGATATGATAATCACAGCCGGATTTAATATTCTTGCCATCAAAAAAGTTAAACTCAGCAGTCAGCAGGCAGGAAAATTTTATGAGGTACATAAAGAAAGGCCATTTTACAATAGTCTGGTTTCATTTATGTCATCGGGAGCAGTGTATGCTGCCGTACTGGAAAAAGAAGATGCCGTAAATGCATTCCGTAAATTGATAGGTGCCACCAATCCCATGGAAGCGGAAGAAGGTACAGTTCGGAAAATGTTTGGAGCATCCCTGGAAGAAAATGCAGTTCATGGATCTGACAGCGATGAAAATGCCCTTATAGAAAGTCATTTTTTCTTCTCTGATCTGGAACTGATGTAGGTCTATTTCTCTTCTGGAAGAAATATTTCGAAAGTACGGTCGGAGTAAAAGAAAATAATTTTAACCACCTGCTTCTGATCTTTTGCTTTATTAACACCGGCTTGAGTAGGGTTATATTCAGAATAGTTTGGAGATTGCGTACCAGATAGCTGTTTTTTTTCAGTCCCCGATTTTTCTGTGCCTGTTTTGTTCTCTGTTTCAGAAGCTTGATTTTTATCAATATCCTCCAGTAAATCAGCTTCTTGTACATCAATTTTTTCAGTTTTTACCGCTTCAGGAATGCTTTCTGTGTCCGGTGATGTATCTTCGTCAGGAAATAACTTCATGGCGACAACATGGGCACCCGGCTTTAGAGGAGTGGTCTCATCTTTTTTATCTTCATTCTTAGTTTCATCGATCTTGTCATTATTCTGGTGGCTCAAAGCAAGTATTTCGCCTTCCCCAAATAACAACCATCGAATATTTACATCGGGATAGCGCCTGATAATACGCTGTACGAAATCAAGACTGGGTTTGTTTCTTCCATTCAGTATGTGAGAAACATTGGCCCGCTGCACCTTTAGTTCGTCGGCAAACTGCGCCGGCGTAAGGTTTTTGAGTTTAATCAACAATTCTACTCGATGGTTCATAAAGTACCTTTAATGTCATTACAAAGGTAAATTATATTTTTCGAATTCCAAAATATACTAAATTTACATTTGTTAATTCAAATTGTTCTTTGATTTATCTAAATCGTTGATTCATATATTATGATATATTATATTGATTATGTATTTGTTATATATTTATTGATTCTATGTAGAAATTAGTCTGTATTGCAGTCATTAGCTATACTTATTGTTCTTATAACGGCTTATAACCGCTGAATATCAATATTATACCTAATTTTTTAATGGAATTTTAATGAATTTATCCGTTGTTACTAATGTAACAGGGTTATACACATATTAACATTTGTACCGTCATTTACGTTTGTTAACTAAAGGATGTTAACATTTGTTGAATGTCTTTCAATAAACAATTGTTAATTTGTTTTCATGAGTTTTGATCATGGTTTTTACATTTGGCACCTCTACCTATTTATCTTCACATGACTGGATGTCCCCTTGAGTACAAATTGTCGAAACTGACGCATCATCCTGGAAGCAAACAAGGCGATATCTCATCATTATTTTTGATTACACAGTATTGATGGGATGTTTAAGGAAAGTGTCATTTGTGCTGGATGCATGATTTTTAAGAGATTCATCGCTTCGGTCTGAATGACCATATTTTTGGGAGATTGTGGCGGGAGTAAGCTACATTTCCCCCAACACAGTCCCCCATATTACCAAAAGCCATATGGCTCTCATTCAGAATCCTGCATATAGAGGTTGAAGTGATGAATCTTTGCCATGTTTAATGATAAAGAATTATATCTACTGTTTTAAAATTATGAAAAGACAAGAAGGATATATTCTTTTAATGACATGGACAATATCGCAAAATGGGCAGGGGTATTTATCACCTGATGAAATTAAGCATAATATATACTATTCTCAGGGAGGAAAGATTGCGAATATTGGCGTATAAATGACTGTTATTCAAATTCTTATAATAAATTACGCTGTGGTTGAATTTATCTTCAGAAAAACTATGATTAACTTTAATGGAAAAAAAACTGATTAAAAAATGAAACAGAGCCAATAAGGATAGTGAAAGGAGGCTGGACATTGCTGCAGGCCAAAATAAATTATCTGACAGGCTGAGTAAACCCAATAAAATAAATAAAAAGTGCTTCTGCAATTATTTCAGCAATTTCAGGGTTTGTACGTAATAGCCATCAGAAACCTGCAACATATAAATGCCTTTATTCAATGCATCTAATTGATTGAGGGCTATCAGATTTTTACCCTGTGCCAGTTTTACCCCGGTTTTGGCAAAAACTTCCCTTCCATAGGAATTGTAGATCCGGATATCTATTGTTTCGGGATTATTTAATTCCAAAGCCACCATAAGCTGATCATTCAAAATTGGATTTGGATAGGCAGTTAGTCTATCAAAAGGGTCTGTCTCCTGAGGAATAATGACGGTTAACTTGCTGGATGCAGCCAAAAAATCGGGTATGCCCCACCCTATCTGATTATTAGGGTTTGAATTAAGGGTTGCAGATTGTTTGATGGCATGAATTATTTCCTGTGCTGAATACGTCGGGTTGGCTTGCCACAGACAGGCAGCAGCGCCGGCAATAATGGGCGATGAAAAAGAGGTTCCATCTCCTTGTGTAATGCCAGTTGGAATTTTTGCAAGCACACATCCGGCACCCTGTGCACTTACATCGGGTTTGGTGCGGCCATCATATGTCGGACCGATAGAGCTGAACCCGGCATAAATACCCGCAGCATTAACCGCACCAACAGTAAGCACACTGTCGCCATCCGCAGGTGCAGATATATATTTCCAGGGGTTATTACCTGAATTACCTGCACTGCTTACCACCAATATACCTTTTGATGCAGCCCGGTCAGCCCCTTTGGTTATCACCGTGGTGTTGCCATCCATATCAGCGTAGGTGTGGTTCTCTGCCGGATTATCGAACAAAGTATATCCAAGAGATGAGTTAATGATATCTGCACCCGCAGAGTCTGCAAATTCAGCCGCTTTTACCCAATAGTACTCCTCCATAAGATATTCAGCCGTTGCATCTTCCGAACGAAGCAGCCAGTAATTGGCATGTGGTGCAGTGCCTATCAACTGACCCGGCAACCAACCAGCCATGGTTGATAATACATATGTTCCATGAGAACTCATGGTATTCTGATAAACATTATTGCCAGGAGACACAAAATCCTGGGTACCCAGTATGCGGTTGTTGGCCCTCAAACTATCAAAGGCGGCCATGGTGTTAGCACTTTTAAAACCTGCGTCAATTACAGCAATGGTGAAACCCTGACCCATGTAACCCAGGTTATGAAGTTGATTTGCGGCAATCATATTTACCTGATTGAATGATGCGCCATAACTCAGGACATTTGGGGCAGAAGTATTCTTTGGATAAACATTGTTTGTTGGTGAATTTTTATAAATAATTTCATTGTCAAAGAAAGGCTTATTGGCTTGATTTTCAAACAAACGGGTCTCTTTATAAATACGTTTAACAAAAGGTTTGGCTGCAATTTTAGCATATATACTTTGGTTTTCAATGCTCAGTATCACTGTATTTAACCATTTCGAACTGTAGACGATTTCTGCACCTTCCTGCCGGATCTGCTTAAGGTAAGCGGGAGATACAGGTAAATCCGTTTCATCAATGGGTATGTTCTGTCTAAGCCGGCGTTCAATGGCTCTGTGAGAAAGAAAAGCGGCAGGCTCAGAAATGTGAAATTGGGAATTTGCTTTATCGGTAAGCTTAACCACATAAAGTGTTTTGTCCTGAGCATTCAGCAGTATAGCAGGAAATAAAAAAAGCAACAGCAGGTATATTTTTTTCATAATAATTTATTAGGATCAAAGATAAAACAACACCGTAAGCATTATTGTTTGAAGAGGAATGAACCTAAACCACAATTGCTTAGCGGGACAAATATATCTTATTTTTCATTGACTGCTGATATAAACCTGAATTTATCTCTGAAATCCCTATGGATTTTAATGTTTGAAAAACCTTCCTCTAACAAAAACTCCTCCACCTGTCTGGGATAGCTCTCGTTGATTTCAAGCCAAAGTCTGCCTCCCGAACGCAAATTTTTTCGGGCAAACCTACCTATTTGCCGGTAAAAAAGCAGTGCATCATCATCCGGCACAAACAGAGCAATTCCCGGCTCATGTTTCAATACATTTAGTTTCATTAATGCCCTTTCGGAATTCAATACATAAGGTGGGTTACTGACTATTAAATGAAGCTCTCCCGGCAAAGCAGGCCAGTATGACTCATCTAATATGTCACCCTGTAAAAACTCAATGTGAGCTTTATTACGAATGGCATTTTGCCTTGCAATTTCGAGGGCGTCCAGACTAAGGTCCATTGCGTGAACTTTACAATACTCCCATTGCCGGGCAAGTGTAATGGCAATGGCTCCACTGCCGGTTCCGATATCAAGGATAGCCGTATTGTGAGGCAAATCGTGGTTAAGGGTTTTTATAATCATCATTACCATTTCTTCTGTTTCCGGTCTCGGAATAAGCACACCAGGTTTTACCTCAAGCAGCAGATCGCAAAACCAGGCCCGACCGGTGATGTATTGAAGAGGGGTATAATTGAGCAGCATCGGGATAGCCTCTTTGACGCTATCAATGATTTGCGGTGAGGCTGTATTGTGCTTAATCAGTTGATAGGCCGATGGTGAAGTATCGCCAAAATGATATAAAAGCGTTCTGGCAATAACAGCACTTTCCTGCTTCCCATAAACAGGCTCAATCTGATGTTGCAGCCATTGCCGAAGCTGTTCTAAAGTCATGTCATCTTTATTCATGATACAAAGTAAAATATAAATTACTTAAGACCGATAGTTTATCTTTTCATAAGATACGGGTATTTCCATAACTTTGCCATAAATTTTAAAACCGTGACCCAGCTGCCAACCGATAGTCTTTGTCCAAAGCAAACCGATTCCTTCCCAGATGAAGTATTTATGTTGATTCCCGAAGCAGCATCCATTAACAATCCGGTATTGATTTCAAACCATCTACATGATGCAATGCCATCAACCACCGGAAAATACCTTACAAAAATCAATGCACTGAAGTTAATGAATTCCCTGGATAATGCGGGAAAGCACCATGCCATACTGAAAGAAGTACCTTTAATGGCACTCTTTTTTTATCTTATTCAGCAGCCTTTGTCTGTTGTTTTTATAGAAGAGTGGTTCATCGAATCCGGACTTAACAAACAGGCAGCAAACATGCTGGCTGAGTTTATTTTTTGGGCCCGGCTTGATCGCGACGACGAAGCTATGGAACAGTTGATAAACCAGATGGCAGGTGTAAAAAAAATGCCGGGCATCCTTCTGAAGCAGGAATTTATGACACCTACTGATGTTACTCATGCTTTCCACCTGTCATCTGCTCCGGGAACGTTCCGCCTTTATGGCGCTTTTGATCCCTTGAATAACAGGAAAACGATAACCCAAATAATATTACAATTGGACTTGTTGAATGAAACCAATCATCTGGTTGAAGATGAGGCGCATTTGTTGCTTGGATTGTCGTTGTCCTTATTTACTCTAATGGTAGCCACCTCCGGACCATTACCAACCTTAAATAAATGGTTAAAAAATCATATCAGCATTGCCATGCGGACTCATACTTCATTGGGACATATAATTGAATCCCATTATGCTGATTGTTTTGACGCATTGAGCCAGGATATTGATGCTGTAAACCTTGTAAGTTATAACCAGCAGTCGGGATTTTTTCAACATCCCCTTTATAAAAACAGGAATATTTTTTTGCATTCCGGGAGTGAGCCTACCGGCTTACCATTGTTTTTATTATTAAATAAGCATCCTTTTACTCGTTAAATTTATGATTTACCTCATTTTTGCCATACTGGCATCCACGTTTATTCTGGTCACCCTCAAGGTGTTTGATGAGTTTAAGGTGAATCGTTTTGTAGCCATAGCCCTCAATTATCTGGTGGGAGCACTGTTCGGGCTAAGTTACATTAAATGGAACATAAGCATCAGTGGAGTGAGTCAGTCACCCTGGTTCTCCATGGCCTTAATTACCGCATTTTTATTGGTCTGCGGATTTGTATTATTTTCTTTTTCAGCCAGTAAGGCCGGAATTACCCTTACCGCTATCAGCAGCCGGATGTCGGTAATTATTCCGGTGTTATTTGGTTTATTGATGTTTGGTGACAAAGCAGGGTATATTAAAATTTCAGGTATTGTACTTGCGCTGCTGGCCTTAATATTGACTTTGTGGGGAAAGGGTGATAAAGAAATCAGGCTGAAACTCATTTTCCTGCCATTGCTGGTATTTCTGTTTGCCGGACTGAATGACTCTGCCGTTAAAATCACTCAGGCACTCTTCTTAAGCAATGAAACCAATGACTATGTGAGTTATGCAGCCACTGCTTTTGTATTTGCGTTTATATTAAGCTCGGTGGTGGTATTTGTTGCCCAGACAAAAACCCGTCAGAGCATCAACCTGAGCACCATCGTTGCCGGCATAGTACTTGGATTATTGAATTGGGCTTCCATCTTTTTTATGCTGAAAGGTTTGAATCAGGTGGAAGTATCGGTCTTTATTCCATTGCTGAATGTGAGCGTGGTAAGTTTGTCTGCCATTATTGGTTATTTATTTTTCAAAGAGAGAATATCCATTATCAATTTCATTGGCATTGTACTGGCAATAGTTGCTATTTTATTGATTGCTTACCGCTAAGCAGATAATTTCATCTATAAATGAAAGTGAATCACACCAACTATAATAATAAGGTATACCTCAATACGGATCAATGTAACGCATGTGGTCAGGTTCTGAAGAATTTAACAATCAGGGATGAATTTTATCAACGTAATTTTTTACGTATAGAGGTTGATCCTGAGTTGAAGCTCAGCATGCTTTTTAATGTGGTTGCTATTTGTCATCAGACCCGTTCTTTGGTTCATGCCGGTTTGAAACTTTATGGATGGGATTATTTAGAAATGGGTTTCCTGCAACTTGCCAAAAATAACTCCTGGCTACTTCACCCTCAACAAATGGACGGGGCCACTGTTGATGATATCTCCACGGAATTGAGTCTGGCTTTTTCTCCGGATAATAATGGAATCAATTCTACACTCGATCAGCTTGATGAGCGGGCAGGATTGCTAAAAGGACTGGCCCATTTTGTGACCCGTCATTACAATGGTTCCTTTTCCTCTCTTATTTCCGCTACCGGGAATATGTCAGGCGGAGATAATGGAATTTATAATATCCTTAGTCAGGTTGAGGCTTTTGCCGATCCACGGAAGAAAAAAACTTCATTTTTGGCGAAGCTGATGTACGATGCCGGTATTTTCACAATAAATGATCCGGAGCACTATGTGCCCATAATGGATTATCACATGCAACGGGTTTTGCTCCGAATGGGTTGTGTAGAAGTATCTGATCCTGAATTATATGAATTACTTATCAGACGCCAGTTGCAGGATTCTGATGAGCCTGTTCGCACAGCCTGTATTGATGCGCTTGCACTTATTGCCCATATTTCAGGCCATGCGGTCTGGATAATGAATGATTTTTTCTGGCCATTGGGCCGTTCGTGTTGCCACCTGAATCCAATTTGTATTTCAGGAAAGTGTGAAAAAGAACCCTGTACGTTTAACCAGATGGTGACGCTTCAGGATAACCACCCAAACTGTATCTTCCGGAAATTTTGTTTTGGAAGCAGGGAGGAACAATACCGGAATTTATATGAACCCATAATACAAACACATTATTACTGATGAATAAAAAACATTGTCCATTTTGTAGTCTTGATGTACAGCAAAGCGCATTTGCCAATAAGTCAGGTTTCATGGCTGTGCCTAATCACTCACCTATTCTGCCGGGGCATGCGCTCATTATACCGGAGCAACATATTGAAAGCTTGTATGAGTTGACTGACGAACAAATAGGCCGGTTTTTTACTTTTGCCAGAGTCGTTACCGGTTTCATTACTCAGTTGTACGATGCAGATGCTTATGACTGGTCACTACAGGAAGGAGAAGCAGCAGGTCAGAGCGTTTCACATTTGCATTTACACATTATTCCCCGTCACACAAATGATCTGAAGCCGGACGAAGACTGGTATGTAAAACTTCAGGCAAGTAAAGCGATTGACGATTCAACCCGTGAAATAATGGATAAGTTAACATACGACAGGCTTTCAAAAAGATTAAAGACTGATTGGCTGCTGTATAATTCTGAGGATAAATAGCACCTGATTAAAACGACTAATGCTCTGATATTCATAAATATATCAACGAAGGACGACAACGGCCTCCATGAATATTTTACAAAGTCTTTAAATAAAAAACATTACCACACCCGCCACTGCAATGGCAGCTCCAATTATTTCGGGCCAGGTAACTTTCTCTTTCATCATGAAAACTGATGGAGCTATGATAAGCACAGGAACTATCGACATGATAGAGGAGGCCACACCTGAGGAGGTATATTGAATGGCGAGCAGCGAAAAAGATACTCCCAGAAAAGGTCCGAAGAAAGCTCCGATAGTCAGATGTTTTAATGCTTTAGTTTGGGTGAAAGCATATTTCACTGATTTCCAGCTTCCATAAACCGTAATTACGATTAAAAATCCGGCAACTCCCGTTAATACTCTGATCTGCGTTGATGCAAAGGGGTCATATCCATCCATGCCAAATTTACTCAGCACCAACCCAATACCTTGTCCGGCAGCACCACCAAATGCAAGCAGGATACCTTTTAACGGATATTTAAAACGCACTCTTCTGCGTTTTTCTGATTTAAAGGCCGGTTCACGATTTAAAATGGCCAGACTGATGCCGGTAAAAGTGAGTATCATTCCGGCAATACCGTTTGCATGTATGGTTTCTCCCATCAATAACCAACCGGTTAAGGCAGCAATGGGCGGAGCCAACGCCATGATTAGCATTGAAATTCGGGCGCCTACAACCACATAAGCCTGAAACAGAAATAAGTCACCTAGCACAAAACCAACCAATCCTGAAACCGAAAGCCAAATCCATTGGTGGCTTCCGGCACCCATTGGAAAAAATGATCCTTTAACTATTAAGCCATAAATTCCGAGCAAGATCATGGCAATGGCCAAACGCAACAGATTAACAGTCAATGAGCCAATCTTTTTACTTGCCAGTTCAAAAGCAATGGCTGTGATGGTCCAGAATACAGCTACAAGTAAGGCAGCCCATTCGCCGTAATAATTACTAAACATATTTTTCCCGGGTTAAAAACGTGTAAACTGTTGCCATTTTTTGGGTGAGCAAATTTAGTAATTGTAGCGAATTACTAACTTCGGGTAATCAGGTTTTATTTTTGTTTGCTATCTGTTGGAGTATGAACAGGATAGCATTGAGAACAAAAAAAAATAGCAGAAACTACCCCAAAAAAACAAAAAAAAGCTGTAGGTTTGAACATCAAACACTACTTTTAGTATGAAGTAATTTTTGATAAATTATGCTTTTTGAGGATACTTACCGGACAATTTTAAGTGAATCTACCGGCATCTATAAAGAGAAAGGAAGTAAATTTCTTGCTTTTGCATTGCCCGTGGAGACTGAAGATCAGGTAAAACAGGAGTTGGAACGGTTGCGAAAGACTTATTACGATGCCCGACATCATTGTTATGCCTATATCGTAGGTGTTGACAAATCGGCCTGGAGGGTAAACGATGATGGCGAGCCATCAGGCACCGGTGGTCGTCCCATTCATGGACAATTGTTGTCAAATGACCTGACCAACGTATTGGTGGTGGTAGTGCGTTATTTTGGTGGCATTAAACTGGGTGTTGGCGGCCTGATCAATGCATACCGCTCTGCTGCTGCCGATGCAATTGCAAATGCTGAGATTGTGCAGGAGACGATAAAAGAAGTATATGAACTTCGTTTCAAATATGAAGAAATGAATAATGTGATGAGGGTTTTAAAGGAGGATGAGGTTGAAATACTGGAATCTGATTTTAATCTGGACTGTAAAATGAAGATCCGGATCAGAAGATCGATGGCTGACAAAACAAGAAAGAGGTTGTGCAATACATATGCATGTAACATGATATGCAAGTAACATCAATAAGTATTGATTCACAGCCTTAAGTGTTAATTCCGGTTTTTCCGTATACAATATTAATTTGTAAAAAACAATAGCAAAATGATTTTTTTCTTAACTTTATTAGAGGCAATTTTGTTGATAAATCACCCTGAAACTTTTAGGAAGTTAAGTTGCTGTGAATGTGGGTAAAATAACTTTGGGATCATTCACTGCTTGAAAAATGGGCGAAAGTTCTGTATTGTGGAACACTTTAGTATAAAAACGAGAATGAAAAAAGACTACCAGGAAGTGTGGAAAAACTGCCTAAGCATTATTAAAGACAACATCAACTCCCAGAGCTACAAAACATGGTTTTCACCAATTCAACCCGTAAAGCTTAGCGACAACGTTCTTACCATTCAGGTTCCCAGCCAGTTCTTCTATGAATGGCTTGAGGAACACTACATCGGCCTTTTAAAGAAAACCATCAAGCATGAGCTTGGGGCACAAGGAAGATTGGAATACAGTATTATCATGGAAAGTGCCAGCGGTAACGGGGGGCCTTACACCGTAAAAGTCCCCACCAGTAACCGAAGTGTATTAAATAATCCATCCGTTTCCATGCCCATTGACATAAACAAAGGCGGTGCCAAGGAAATTCCCAATCCATTTGTGATACCGGGTTTGAAAAAGATTAAGGTACATTCTCAATTGAATGAATCATATTCATTTGAAAATTTTATTGAAGGGGAATGTAACAGACTGGCGCGCTCAGCCGGTTATGCAGCCGCCAACAATCCCGGAAAGACCTCTTTTAACCCTATTTTTATCTATAGCGCCAATGGGCTGGGTAAAACCCACCTGGCTCATGCCATTGGTATTGAGGTGAAAAACAAATTTCCTGACAAAACCGTACTTTACGTAACTACCGAACAGTTCCTGCAACAATATGTAGAAGCATCAAAAAACAAAAATCAAAACGACTTTGTGCACTTCTATCAAATGATAGATGTATTGTTAATAGATGACATTCAGTTTCTTTCGGGAAAAGAAAAAACCCAGGAAATTTTCTTCCACATCTTTAATCACCTGCATCAGAACAACAATCAGTTGGTAATTACTTCAGATAAGGCACCTGCTGAAATTAAAGGCATAGAACCCCGGTTACTCTCCCGTTTCAAATGGGGACTGGCTGCTGATTTACAAGTACCCGATTTTGACACCCGACTGGCTATCCTGAAAAAACGTTTGTACAAGGATGGCATCGAAATGCCAGAGGAAGTAATTGAATATCTGGCTTTTAGTATTACTACCAATGTAAGGGAACTCGAGGGTGCGCTCATTTCCCTTATGGCACAATCTTCGTTGAACAAGAAAGCAATCACCATTGAGCTTGCCAGACAAATGATTGATAAGTTTATACTAAATACTTCCAAAGAGGTCTCCATTGATTACATCCAAAAAGTTGTGTGTGATTTTTTTGATATTCAATTAGATCATATGAATTCTAAAACCCGCAAACGAGAAATTGTTCAGGCAAGGCAACTGGCCATGTATTTTGCAAAAAAACACACAAAATCATCTCTGGCAACCATCGGATTCCACTGCGGAAATAAGGATCATGCCACCGTACTTCATGCCTGCCGTACAGTAACAAATCTGATTGAAACGGATAAGGAATTCAGAAATTACGCAGAAGAAATTGAGAAAAACATCAAAATTTGAGCATTTTTCTGTAAAATTTGTTCATTTGTATCAACCTCACTTATATTTAGGTGAGGTTGTTCTTTAAATTTATAAGCCATGGTGAAAATTTTAATGGTGTGTCTGGGGAACATATGCCGTTCTCCGTTGGCTGAAGGCGTTATGCGTAAAAAGCTTGCCGAAAACAATATTCAGGGGTTAGTTGACTCTTGTGGATTCGAGGCCTTTCATGTGGGTGATGCTCCGGATCCGCGTGCCATAAAGGTTGCCAGGGAAAATGGTCTGGATATCTCAAACCTGAAAGCACGCTTGTTTGAAAAGCAGGATTTTGACGCATTCGATCATATCTTTGTGATGGATAGTGGAAATTATCGAGACGTTTACAGGGCAGCAAGGAATCAAACTGATATGGAAAAAGTAGATTACCTGATGAATCTTGTCTATCCTGGAAAAAATATACCCATTCCTGATCCTTATATGGGAGATATGGAAGATTTCAGAGAAACTTTACACATGTCTATGCAGGCAGCAGATGCCATGATCATGAAGATCAAAAAACAGGAAAAAATATGATTCAGCATCCTGATAAGGGACAGATAGAAGCCGCCAATACACGTATAAAATCCTGGGTACATCATACCCCGTTGCTGAGCAGCAGCAGTCTGAATTCAATATTTGGCGGAACACTACTTTTTAAGTGTGAAAATTTTCAGCGTGCGGGTGCATTTAAATTCAGAGGTGCCATAAATACGCTAGTGCAATTGGACCCTGCACATCTGCGACAGGGAGTTGCCACCCATTCCTCTGGCAATCATGCTGCTGCTCTTGCATTGGCTGCCCGACTGATTGGGACAACAGCACATATTGTGATGCCCGAGAACTCCAATCGGGTAAAAATAGCTGCTACACAATCCTATGGAGGAAGCATTACATTTTGCGCCCCTACCCTACTGTCGCGTGAAAGCACACTTGAGGAAGTCATACAACGTACCAACGCCATTGAGATTCACCCATACAACAACCTGCACATCATCGAAGGTCAGGCAACAGCCGCCTTTGAAGTTTTTGAAGAAATTGCTGATGTGGATCAGATTATCGCACCCGTTGGAGGTGGCGGATTACTAAGCGGGACTGCTCTTTCGGCCCGATACTTTTCGCCCCATACCCGGGTGATTGCCGCCGAACCGCAGGGCGCCGATGATGCTTACCGAAGTTTCAGTAGTCAACAATTTGTTCCCTCTGAAAACCCTCAAACCATAGCCGATGGACTGCGGACTTCTCTGGGTAGCCTTACTTTTCCGGTTATCATGAATTTTGTAGACGAAATTGTAACTGTTTCTGAAGATAGCATAGTGGAAGCCATGCGACTTATCTGGGAAAGGATGAAAATTATTATAGAGCCTTCATCGGCAGTTCCTCTGGCCGCACTTCTCGAAACAAAGGTAAATGTAGCCGGAAAAAAGACAGTGATTATTTTATCGGGCGGAAATGTTGATTTGAGACATCTGCCTTTTTAAACATCAGGCGTGAACACAAACGGAAAACTAATTCTTATCCCGGGATTATTGGGCGAAACGCCCCCCGAAAGAGTAATTCCTGATTATAATCTCCATATAATTTCAGGATTGGATGTTTTTGTGGTAGAAGAATTGAAAACGGCGCGGCGTTTCCTGCGAAAATGCGGATACAAGAAAGATTTCGGAAACGTTACATTTTTTGTCCTCAATGAGCATACTGAAGAAACCCAGATTGCCGCTTATTTAGCACCTGCCTTTTATGGTAAATCCATTGGCTTGTTGTCGGAGGCCGGATGTCCGGCGGTGGCCGATCCCGGCAACTCGCTGATAAGACTGGCGCATGAAAAGGGAATACAGGTTGTGCCCCTTGCGGGGCCTTCTTCTATCATAATGTCATTAATGGCATCGGGACTAAATGGTCAGGAATTTATCTTCCATGGCTATTTACCTGCCCGTCCACCGGAAAGAGAAAAGAAGCTAAAACAAATTGAACGCGAAATCCAACAACATGGTTATACCCATATTTTTATAGAAACTCCTTACCGCAACAATCAAATGATTGCTTCTATTCTAAAGGTTTGCAGCGCATCTTTAAATTTTAGTATAGCAGTAAACATCACCACTGAACATGAGTTTATCCGGACGCATTCTATAGCTGAATGGCGGAAATTAAAATTTGAGCCGGGAAAACAACCGGCAGTTTTCACGCTTGGGCGATAAGAAGCCGGTGTAAATACCGGTTATTTTTCATCAATGCTGATGCCCGTGTGCGCCGTGGACGTGTCCATGACTGATTTCCTCTTCGGAAGCATCACGCACATCAATAACTTTTCCTGTAAAGTGGAGTGTTTTACCTGCCAATGGATGGTTAAAATCCATTTTAACTTCATTGTCACCAATTTCAACTACCAATCCCTCTAAAGGATTCCCGTTATTGTCCTGCATTGGGATTACATTTCCAACCTGAAGCATCTCTTCATCAATTTTGCCTTCGACTTTAAAAATATCGATCGGCAGATCAATTACTGCTTCATTGTTGGTCTGACCATATGCATCATCAGAATTAAGCGTGAATTCAAAAGTATCGTTTACATCCAGGGATTCGATGTTTGATTCAAATTTAGGAAGCAGGTTGCCGGCGCCGTATAAAAATACGAGTGGCTGATCTTTGTCAGCTTTATCAATTACCTGACCTTTATTATCATCCAGCTTAAGTTCATACGTAAGTGAAACCACTTTGTTTTTTGAAATCGTCATTTTTAAGTTATTTGAGATTAATGATTATACAACAAAGAGGGTTACCACAATGTTGAACGCACGTGCAAAGTTAATGGATTTTATTCAGGCATGCTAGTATTCGGTATATATTTTGTAATTTTCCGCACTGATGCATAGGCGCCACACTAATTTCAGGTCTGTATGAACTACAACAATATCAAAGCTTCTGAGACTCCACGACAATCAGAAATTCCGATAGAAATCCTTCGTCTGGAAGGACTTAGCAAAAGGTATGGAAATATTCAGGCAGTAAACAAGCTGGATTTAAATATAAATAAGGGGCAGGTATATGGTTTGCTTGGCCCCAACGGGAGTGGTAAGACCACAACTCTAGGCATTATTCTGGGCATACTGAGACAAACATCGGGGAATTACTATTGGTTTGGTAAACCTTCAGAGGCAACGCTGTATAGGCGTATTGGGTCTTTACTGGAACGTCCCAACTTTTATCCTTATCTGAGTGCAGTCAATAATCTGCAAATAACCGCCCTGATCCGTGGAGTGAACAACGCTGATATTGAATCAGTTCTGCATCTGGTAGATCTGTATCCACGCAGAAACCATAAGGTACATACTTTTTCCTATGGCATGAAACAAAGGCTTGCACTTGCTTCTGTCTTATTGGGTGAGCCGGAAGTGCTTATTCTGGATGAGCCTACCAATGGACTTGATCCGGAAGGAATTTTCGAGATCAGAAATATAATTGGCAATGTTGCCTCAACAGGAACTACTGTACTTTTAGCCAGTCACCTTCTGGATGAAGTTCAAAAAGTATGCACTCATGTCGCAATTCTTCATAGGGGCATTAAAAAATTCAGCGGACCGGTAGCTGAACTCCTGAGCGAAGAGGAAATCCTTGAACTGTCAGCTAAAGACCTGAACACACTGGAAAGTGCCATAATAAAATTGCCGGAATACCTTTCACATAAAATTAACAACCAGACGATTGAATTGAAGGTCAAAGGAAAGAGCGATGCAGCAAAAATTAACCATTTTTTGCATCAAAACGGGGTTAGCTGCTCCCACATCAGCATGCATAAACATAGTCTCGAACAAAATTTTCTGGAATTGCTTCAGAAATCATCCTCATAAGTACAGGGTCATGAATGAAAAACTTCCCGTTTTAATAAAAATAGAATGGATCAAAACACGGCATTACAGGGCCTTTAAGATTTTATCACTGGTCTATGTCGTACTATTGGTTCTGGTGTTTATTGGTGCCCAGCGCTTTATCAATAACATAACCATACAAAGTAATGATGACTCCTTTACTCCTTTTAGGGGTTTGTCTTTTTACCAGACCAAATACATATGGCAAAACTTTACCTATATAGCAGGATATTTAAAAATAATTCCAGCCCTTTTAATTATATTATTGATTACCAATGAGTTTTCATTTTTTACCATGCGGCAGCAATTGATTTCGGGTTTAAGCCGAAAGGATTTCTTAACCGGTAAACTGTTGGTAATTTCAGCTTTAATTGTGGGAATAGTAATTTTAATTGCATTAACTGCTTTAGTATTGGGATTGCTGCATCAGCAGGTGGGTGATGTTTCGCTGCTTAATGGGGGATTGTGGTTTTTACCTTTACATGCACTTGAATTACTTACCTATCTCATCTTTTCGATGATGATCGCATTTATTTTCAGACGTTCGGGAATTGCTACAATCGTATTTGTTTTATATGCCCTTATTGGCGAGCGCATTGTTAGCTTCATACTTCCCGGCAGTATTGGAGATTATTTGCCATTAAATGCAGCAGGTTCTCTGATTCCATTGCCCAACAATACGCTTACTTCTTCAATAGGGCTTACTTTCAGAAGTACGGTAGATATTCAGACCATTTTAAGCTGTGTAATATATTGTTTTCTGTTCACCGCAATTATTTATTTTTTATTGCGCTGGCGCGATGCCTGAATTTGCAATGGAATCAGCATCCCTGGGCACATATGCCGGAGAACTACACTGATATGGTTTGGTCACTTTAGCCGGAGGCGATGGAAATCTTCCTCTAAACAGTTTGAGGTTTTCATCCTGCATAACCCTTTCCATAAACAAACCAAACAATGGGAGTGCGGTACGCAGGCCTTCTCCGGTTTGCGAAGTCCGAAAGTGAACACTGGGATACTCTCCTCCAACCCACACCCCTGTTACTAATCTGGGGGTAATTCCTACAAACCAACCATCGGCAAAGTTTGAGGATGTGCCGGTCTTGCCTCCAAAATCTGTGTCATACCGGAACAGGTCAAAACTCCAGAGACCCTGTGTAGTTCCGCCTGGTTCTGATAAGCCGGAGCGAAGCATGTTTTCCATCAAAAAGCTATTCTCAGCATTTAAAATCTTTCGGGGACGATGTTGATGCATATAAATAATTTTATCATCGTGGGTAGTGATTTTGGTTACCAATACTGCATCATTAAACTCACCGCGATTGGCAAGGGCTGCATAAGCATTTACCATTTCCAGAAGGGTAACTTCACTACTTCCCAAAGCGATGGAAGGCAAATTCAGAAGCGGAGAAGTGATGCCGAAGCGTTGCGCCATTTCAATCACTTTATCCCAGCCAACTTCTTTAGTTAACTGCACTGCCACTGAATTTACCGAACGCGCGAACGCACTTTTAAGGGAAAGATTGATTCCTGTGAATACCCAATTGGCATTTTTGGGCGTCCAAATTTTTTCTTCCCCGTTTTCAGTGTATTTGATCCTTATGGGTTGGTCAACTCTTCGGTCGCAGGGACCCATTCCTTGTTCAAATGCAGCGGCATAAACAAAAGCCTTAAACAGAGAGCCTGGTTGCCGGCGGGCCTGATTAACATGATCATATTTAAAATAACGATAGTCATTGCCGCCAATCCATGCTTTAACATAACCATTTGACGGATCAATGCTTACCAATCCGGTATTTAAAATATGGGCATACCAGGCAATTGAATCGAGTGATGAAAGCAGGGTATCAATCTCCTGCTCCCATGAAAAAACGGTCATTTTATGAGGTATGGAAAGTGCTTTTAAGGCTGAATCACCATTGTTTGCGTAATGATTCAGCCATGATTTATATGCCGGAGTTTGCCTGCCAAGGTTTTCAATAAAGTCATTGATGGTTCTGCCATTGGCATCTACCCATGGTTCTCTGCCCTGCCAATGCTGATAAAATTTATTTTGCAATGATTTCATATGTTTTTTCATGGCCATTCCGGCATGTTCCTGAATAACAGGATCGAGGGTGGTATATATTTTCAATCCATCCCGATAAATATCGTAACCGGAAGACATACACCAGGTTTTCAATTCGCGGGCTACCGCAGATTTAAAGTAAGTGGCTTCTTCCTCCTCTTTATAATGGTTAAATTTAAGAGATAAGGGCAGCCGCGTGAGAAAATCATATTGCTGCTTATTTATGTATTCATAACGTAACATCTGCGTGAGCACGTCATTTCGTCTTCTAAGCGCATGATCTGGGTTTGATACCGGGCTGTAATAACTTGGGGCTTTAAGTAAACCTGTGAGCAGGGCAGCTTCCTGTATCATAAGTTCTTCAGGTGGTTTATTAAAAAAGGTATTGGAAGCTGCCTTAATTCCGAACGACTGGCTTCCGAAATCAACCGTATTGAGGTATAGGGTAAGAATTTCGTTCTTGGTATATAAGGTTTCCAGTTTAATGGAACTGATGTACTCCTTTGCTTTAAATACGATGATATCAATTCCGGGAATTTTCTGTAATAATCCCTTTTGATCACCTGTGCGTGTTTTGTAAAGGTTTTTGATCAATTGCTGGGTGATGGTGCTGCCTCCCCTGCGATCACCTTTAAAGACGCTAAATATTGCAGCGGTGGTGGCCTTAACATCTATGCCGTGGTGATGATAAAACCGGATATCCTCTGCCGACAGAAGCGCGTTAATTACAACCGGAGGAAGCTGGTCAAAGGTAACCGGAGATCTGTTTTCATGATAATATCTGCCAATCATACTGCCATCAGCAGCATATAACACAGAGGCGGCATTATTTTGAGGGTTTTGAAGATCAAACAATCTGGGAGAAGGGCCGAATAGATTGAATAAATTGAAATCAATAGATATTACAATTAACAAAATAAACAATAAACTTTGAGCCAGCCTTACCACCAACTTTTCCCAAAGGTGGGTAGCCTGCCGGGGCATACCTGTAAATAAAAAAATCAACTTCTTAAAGAAGTTACTGGCATAGCTCCATACCCGTTTAAAAAAGCGGTAAGTCTTCATTCCGGGTAGAGGTTATATATTATTTTCATTCTTTCGGGTGATGAGTTGCAGCACACAACTTCATTATTTATTTTTTTTATATACCGCAGAATTTGTAACTTTACATGAAAAATTTCGTCAGAATAGATAAACTTAGAAACATTGGATTTGTTTGAAGTTTATGTTATTATAAGTTCCGGTAAAGTTGCGAATGAAGGCATCTCATAAAACTAAAAAAATGATTTTGCTCAGATATAACAGGATACTCATTTTACTCATACTCTTTCTTCCCACACAGTCTGTTTTTGCCCAGCGAAGCTCTACCTCTTATTTAAAAGCGGCCATAGAAGCCACAAATAAGAAAAAGTATACTGAGGCGATACGGTTTTGCGATACGGCGGTTAAAATAAACAGCACTTTTGTAGAAGCCTATTTTCACAGGGGATTCAATAAACTTAAATTAAAGGATTATACCGGAGCCAGGGTGGATTTTACCATTTGCCTTGAACTTAACCGCAATAGCCTGAGTGCTTATCTTTACCGTGCATATACCAATCAGAAACTGGGCAACACCTGGGAAGCCGGCCAGGATTATTTAAGTGCACGAAAGATAGATGCTCTGGAAACTCTGGCCTTTTTTACCCTTAATTTATTCAGGTCAGGGGTTTAACTCACTGCAACTTTTCAAGATGATTCAGCCTTTGAGCTAAGGGCGGATGAGAATAATGGACAAATACATAAGCCGGATCAGGTGTGAGGTCGGTAAGGTCATCTGCTGCCAGTTTTTTTAGCGCTTTTTGTAAATTAATAGCATAATGGAGTGAAGACGCAAAAGCATCGGCCTGAAATTCAAAGCGCCGCGAAATATAATTGGAGCCAAGAGACAGCATTATAGAAACCGGAGTATATAATAATCCAAACAAGATTATACCTAAATAAAAGGGTTTGCCATCGATGCCCATAGCTTCATAAATCTCAGGCCGGCCAACAAGCTGAGAAAAAAGCCAGAACATAATCCCCGTACTCATTACTGAAAGTATGATAGAAAAAACAACATGCTTCTTCCGGTAATGTCCTATTTCGTGAGCCACCACGGCCGCAATTTCCTCATCGCCAAATTTATCTATCAAAGTATCATATAATACTATCCTTCGTTTTGAGCCAAAACCACTAAAGTAAGCATTGGCACGCGTTGATCGTTTTGAACCATCCATTACATAGATGTTGTCGATGGTAAATCCACTTTTCTGTGCCAGTTGCTCCAGACGCTGCCGCAGGGACCCGGGGCCTAATGGCTTTTGTTTATTAAAAAGAGGCACAATGAGGGTGGAATAGAAGAAGGCCAGGAATATGCTTACACAGGAAATGACCAACCAGGCCATCCACCAGAAATCTGAGCCAAACATTGAATAGAGCCAGTAAATCAAACTATAAAAACCTCCAAAGAGAAGAATCGCCAATATCCATGATTTGAGCTTGTCAGTTACGTATGTTTTGGCAGAGGTCGTGGTAAAGCCATACTTCTTTTCAATAATAAATGTTTCATAAATGCTGAATGGAGCAAAAAGTAATTCACTACCTACACCCAGGATTGCAAAAAAAACCAACCCACGTATGAGTTCATTGTTTATGCTCAGCAAAGCAAAGTGAAGTGCTGTAAAGCCATAGATTACCATGATTAAAGTTACGGTAAAAGACAAGACTGAAACCCATCTGTTGAAGCGATGTGAAGCTGTTTTATATTCCTGATACGTTCGGTATCTTTCCTGTGAATAAACATCCGAAAGAGATGCAGGGATTGGGTTCATCCGGGAGAGGTGGTTTTTGTAACTCAACCATCGTTCACCTATAAAATTGAGTGAAATTAAGATCAGAATTATATAAAACAGAATCATTCAGGAAGACCATTTAGTAATTGCCATAAAATTTTCTCAGAAACCATTCTGCACCCAGCAATACAATAAAAAGAATCAAAGCAGGTAAAAAGTTTATGATATCGGTAAACTGTTTGCGGCTGTAGATTATTGGTTTTATGTCATTCCGGTTTTTGAGATCAAGAATGAGATCCTGGATTTGATTGCTGAAATAGGTTCTCCCACCGGTTTCAACTGCTATTTTATTGAGCAAATGATGATTGGCCACGGTATTCATCTCTTCAAGATGGAGTGCAGTTATGGAAAAACTGCCCTGGCGTTGAAGCCTGGTGCTGCCGGTGTTAGCAATAGCGGTAAACCGGTAGATACCAGGAGGCAGATTTCCTGCATTTAACTGGTAACCGCTGCCGGATGTTAAGAACGTATAGTCATAGGTTTTCCCTGCTTCATCGGTAATTACCATTTGTAATTCAGGATCAGTGATCATCTCGAAACTTTCGTTATAGATTATCGCACTAAACTCCACCGGTTGGTTTTCAGCATAATAATTCCGCCACGAAAGCTGCAAACGCCCGGCATCATCTTCCACTGAAAGGTATTGAATGATTTTCCCGAATAAATCATCAAAAGCCTGATGATTATTATTGAGCTTATAGTCGAATATTCGCCACTTCCAGATACCTTCTCCAGCGATGACCCCAACGCGTCGCTGATCGACCTGACCAAACATGAGCAATGGCATATCTGTTTTGAGGTTGCCTATTTTTTGGTAAGCAAGCGTATACAAAGCTGTTGATTGCTTATATTCTGCGAAAGGTGCCACCAGCGGAGGTGCATTATCAAGCAAGCTGATCATCTGACGACTGACAGTGAACAACGGGAATTGTTCGTCAATCGCTGGAATCGCCTCATTTTGCTGTTTAGCGTAATTGATCAGGGAAAGTCCCATCTGTAATCCGTTGAAGCGTTGTATGTCGGTTTGACTTCCCAGAATATATAAACCGGGTTTATTCAGCCTTTCTATTTCACTTACAAGTTTTGCCAGGTTATTGGAGGTGGATGGTAGGTTATGGAACAAGAACAAACTGTAATCTGATGGATTAAAATTAAAGCCTGATGAAATAAACTGCTCCAATTCAAAATTATTGCTTTGACCAACTGCTCTTTCGATGGCAGCGAGGTCAGGATGTGGAGCATTGGCCAGCAATGCGGTCTTTTGTCGTTTTTCTTTAACTTCTACAAAAACTACCCGTTCATTGTTGCGTGTATTCGTTTCACCTTCAATCACCTGTATCTTTACAGTGATTTTCAGCATGCCAGTTTCTGATGCTTCGGCAAAAGCAGGAACAGAAATAACCTGATTGTTCGATACAAAGTTTAACGACTTTGAGAGAATTTCTGTCTCACCCGCACGGATCGTAATCAGTGCTGATTTTCCGGCAGCTTCTCTGGCCTGCACCATTGCTTCAATGGGGAAGCGATTTCCTTTATACGCTATCTGATTGTGTTTAACAGCAGTAATCGAAAGATCGCAGTAAACGGTAGTATCGCCAAATTTAACGGAATAAACCGGGAACCCTGATGATCGTGCCGGATACACAGGATCGATTCCGACATTGTATATACCATCGCTTAATAAAACCACAGCGCCTACATTGCGATTGTAATAGCGATTCTGCATATCGGTGAAAAATGCACCTATATTGCTTGCTCCCTCATCAAAAGTCAATACCGGATCAGCGGAAATGTTTTGTCCGAGGCTGTACAGACTAAGCTGATGATCATCACCCAGGGCGCTGCTTAAATCTGCCACCACCTGTTGAAGTTGTTTCCGTTGCACTGTGCTATCAGATGTCAAAACCATCGAACGGGAATTATCCACTCCTATGATGATGGTTGGGTTCTCAGTATCACGGATCAGCAGGCTAACCATGGGGGAAAGCAATAGAAAGGCAAGCAGACTAACTGTAATAAAGCGAAACGAAAACAGCCACCATCGCCATTGGGGAGGAATTTCGTCAGTTTGGTTGCGATAGTACAAAAACATGGCATAAGCGGCTCCTGCCAACAAACAGAGGGGAGCAAACCACCATGAATAACCCGAAATAATCTGAAAATTCAAAACAGTAATATTAGCGTAACAACAAGAGAACGGATTTCAGGAAATTCATTTTCAACACCGCAAAATTAGCAGAAAGTACTCAAAATCTCAGGGAATAAATTTCGACAACACAGTGTACCCGGTGAGTTTTCCTTTTTTATCATAAGTTTCACTCCGCACCATGCCCACGTTTTTAGCAATCCATTCTGCGGTAGTGGTTGTGACTTTCACAATAGACTTAACGTCAGTATCATAGGTAATTTTATAACAATCAAAAGTGCCGGCAGGAACCGTTATACTTTCAAAAGCTTCTACCTTACGATTAATAATATTGACGGTCATATTCAACATGGCCATTCCTCCGGAAACTTTCATACTAACACTGCCATCGGGAAGAGTTTGTCCAACTTCCATGCGTGAGGGGAAAGCCAGATCACTTGCATCTACGGTTACTTCCATATCTTGCATACTTTTCATCGTATTTGGATCAAGAAAACTTTCCATATCCATGTAAAATACATTATCCTTGCAACGCATCTGTAATTCCTGTTCAAATATGGCATTGCCTTTTTCATCAAATTGCTCGCTTTTTACTTTAATGATCAGACCTTCATCTGTTTCATCCGCTTCCAGAATGGTCTGACGGTTGGTAGCGGTCAGTTTATCTTTTGCAGAAAAAGATTGCATTTCGATAACAGTTCCGGTTTTTAGCGGATAAAAGCCTTCGCATGCCTGACTCCATGAAGTAATGGTGAAAGTTGCGATTATAAGAATGGTAAAAAACAGCTTTTTCATAAGAGTGCGAATTTAAGGGTTTATACTCACAAAATTAATAAATTGAAACAGTTATCACAATCTTTTGTTTTATTTACCTGTATTCACACTGGACTACACGGGGTTATTTCACTGATTCATTGAGCATTTTTTTATTGTTTGTGCGCCAAATAACCCAAAAACGGTTAAATATTTGGTTGAACCTGAATTCCTTTCATATGTATCTTAACGAAAAAATAATGAAATTCAATCGTTCTCTCAGTTTTGATGGGGAATTGCCTGAGAACATTACTGTGATGAATCCCTTTGAAAAAGAAGGTATTGTTACAAAAATAGCCGGACAATTTTACCGGAAATATTATCACGACAGTCTTCCCCGAAAGGTAATTCTGGGAATTAATCCTGGCAGACTGGGGGCTGGCGCTACTGGTGTGCCTTTTACTGATACGGTGCGCCTGAATGAAGTATGTGAAATCCCTGTAAAGGACTTTCACAGTAATGAACCATCTGCGGTATTTATGTACAAAATGATTGAGCGTTATGGAGGTGCTAAAGCATTTTATGGTGACTACTACATAAATTCCATTTGCCCACTTGGATTTCTAATAAGAAATCACAGGGGAAACAACGTAAATTGCAACTATTACGACGATCCGCTTTTATTGGCAAGCAGTCGGCCATTTATGCTTAAATCACTTATGCAACAAATGGATTGGGGGCTGGACAATAAGTCGGTCATTATTCTTGGTAAAAAGAATGCCAGTTATTTCAAAAAAATCAATGATGAACAACGCATTTTTCAGAATATAGAAGTACTGGATCATCCAAGATTTATCGTTCAGTACAAACGCAAAAAAATGAACGATTATATTGATATTTATCTTGAAAAGCTAATGGCTTAGGTGTGTAAAAAGCTGTGGCAGAGTAACGTTTAATACCACCAATGCCAATCAGATGATGGGAAAATCCAACACCAGATCACTCCACCCCAATTCAGTCTTCATTTGCAAACTGATCACAGCATACTTTTTAGATATCACAGCTTGGTTACCCCCAGAAATCTGACAGATTTGGAGATGAGGTATACCGTAAGTTCCGGCTATTCCTTCCGGATGATGCAAAGGCCAGGCAACAGGTAAAACCAACCCGGGACTTACATTTGCATCCCACCGCAAACGCTGATTACCTGACCCGTTACGTATGAGGACAAATCACTGGCAAGAAACAGAGCTACATCCGCAACGTCTTCGGGTGTGCCTCCCCTTCTCAAAGGGATAGAATTAATCCAGTTATTGCGCACTTCTTCACTCAGTTTAGCCGTCATGGCAGTTTCAATAAAGCCTGGAGCAATGGCGTTGCAACGAATGCTGCGTGATCCCAGTTCCTGAGCTATCGATTTGGTAAAACCAATGAGCCCGGCTTTAGAAGCAGCATAATTGCTTTGCCCGGCATTTCCGCCCACTCCCACTACAGAGCTCATGTTGATGATGGAGCCACTTCGCTGTTTCAGCATTACGCGCTGTACGGCTTTGGTAAGATTAAATACCGATTTTAGATTTACTTTTATCACCAGATCCCAATCCTGTTCATTCATGCGCATTAGCAGATTATCGCGGGTTATACCGGCATTGTTTACAAGAATATCAATACGCCCGAAATCCTGCATGACCTTGTTGATAAGCTCATCACTCGCTTCAAAAGAGGAGGCATCTGAAGCATAGGCTTTAACTTTAATACCCATTTCGGTTAAAGTTTTCTCAAGGCTGATGGAATGTTCATCATAATTCAGGTCTGATACAGCAATGGCAGCCCCTTGCTGTGCAAAACGCAATGCAATGGCTTTACCAATACCTCTTACCCCACCTGTAATTAAAGCTACTTTCCCTTCGAGAAGTTTCATGTTTTAAAATTTTTATGTGTTTATAAAATGATTTTTAGTTAACCCTGAGTCTGTGAAATCCACTTTAGGAGATTAAAATCCTGGCGGTGAGGCAGCAAGGGGTGTTTTGGAAACATTCTTATGGCGTAATCGAAGACACCTCCCTGGGTTGTGGGCAGTTCAATGAAAAAACTTACAATGTTTCCATCTATACCCGCCACATTCATTTCTTCAATGGCAGTCGGTGTTTTCACTTCATCGTTAACCTTGTTTCCGAACAGGACTTCAATCCCTATATCGCTTGCAGATAACTCATTAACATTTACAATGATTTCAGCGGTGAATTTTTCTCCAAGGCGCAGTGGCCGCTTAGATGAATCCGGTAGATTAACATTTACAATTTCAATACTATCCCAGCCGCGAAGCATTTTGCGTTTCCAGGATGAAAGCAACCGAACCTGTTCAAAATCATTGTCACGGAGCTTATCGGAACGTTCGATCAGTTTATTATAAAATTTTTGCTGATAATCGTTCAACATGCGGTGCATGGTAAACTCCGGAGCAATCTTTTGGATGGTATTTTTCATGTATTGCACCCATTTTTCAGGGATACCGGCATCATTTCGTTCATAGAATGCGGGAATAATTTCATCTTCAAAGGTATTGTAGATATTTTCGGCATCCAGTTCATCCTGAAACTCCTGGTTTTCATATGATCTCTCTTCGGTGAGTGCCCAGCCGGCGTCTTTTTTATAGCCTTCGGCCCACCAGCCATCAAGTACACTGAAATTGAGCACACCATTCATCACGGCTTTTTCACCACTGGTTCCGGAAGCTTCCAGGGGCCGTGTAGGTGTATTGAGCCAAACATCTACTCCCTGCACCAATTTTGAGGCAAGAGCCATGTCGTAATTTTCTACAAATACAATTTTACCGGCAAAGCGGGGCAATTTTGAAAATTCAACAATACGTTTTATCAGATCCTGACCGGCTTTATCTGCAGGATGAGCCTTACCGGCAAAGATAAACTGCACCGGACGTTCGGGATTATTTACCAGCAACGCCAGCCTGTCGGGATTGGTAAACAATAGGTGAGCCCGCTTATAGGTAGCAAATCGCCGTGCAAAACCAATGGTCAGTGTGTTGTCCTTGATGGCATCCATTGTTTCAAACACAAATTTAGGACTTTCATGACGAAGCTTAAGGTCTTCGCTAAGCCGCTGGCGGACGTAATCTAATAAGATTTTGCGATGCTCCTGCCGCAAATTCCATAAAATAGCATTGTCCACCTCCTGAATTTTATTCCACTTTTCTCTATCGAGCTGACGGGCAAGGAAATCCTCGCCAATTACATTGGCATATAGCGCCATCCAGGAAGAAGAAGCCCAGGTAGGCAGATGAACTCCATTGGTTACATAATCTATATACAGTTCATTGGAGAAGTAGCCTGGAAACATGCCTTTAAACATATCTCTGCTCACCTGACCGTGGATGCGACTAACGCCATTCATCTCCTGTGAAAGTCGGGTTGCCAGCACACTCATCGAAAACTTCTCATCCTGTTTATCTTCAATATACCGGCCCAGATTCATAAAGGTATTCCAACTGATATTAAGCCGGTCGGCGTAATGTGGAATATAAGTTCTGAGCATATTTTCGCTAAATGAATCGTGGCCGGCAGGAACCGGTGTGTGGGTAGTAAAGAGCTGGCTGGCCCGTACGATTTCAATGGCTTGTGGAAAGCTAAATTTGTCATCCTGAACCAGGTTGCGCAATCTTTCGATACCTATAAATGCTGCATGGCCTTCATTACAATGAAATACCGAAGGGTTAAGCCCCAATGCATTAATAACACGAATACCTCCAACGCCCAAAAGCAATTCCTGCTTGAACCTGTTTTCCCAATCTCCACCATAAAGCTGATGAGTTATGAAGCGATCGGCTTCATTGTTTTCATCAATATCGGTATCCATCAAGTAAAGGGGGATTCGCCCCACATCCAGTTTCCATACTTTGGCATACAGTGTTCGTCCCGGCAAAACAATTGATATGGTTAACCATTCTCCATTGCCATTTCTTACAGGTTTTAATGGCATATGTGTAAACTTCTGAGGATGGTATGAGTCCGTCTGGTCGCCAAACAGGGTAATGGTTTGCTTAAAGTAACCGTATCGGTACAGTAATCCGATAGCAACCATATTTGCATTTGAATCACTTGCCTCTTTAAGGTAATCACCTGCCAATACACCCAGTCCGCCTGAGAAAATCTGCACGGTATCGTGCAAACCATATTCCATGCTGAAATATGCAACCTGGTCTTTTGGCTTTTCGAGCCTTTTTTTCATATAAAGCTCAAATGTCTCATATACCTGATCCATGCGCTCAAGAAAAGACTGATCCTTCTGGAGTGCTAACATTTCTTTGACAGAAAGTGATTCGAGCAGCGAAATAGGGTTTTGCTTTAGCTGTTGCCAGCGCACGGGATTGATGGAGGCAAAAAGTTCTTTGGCGGCTGGGTTCCAGCACCACCAAAGGTTACGCGACATCCGTTTAAGCGGATTAAAACGCTCAGGAATACCGGGTTTTACCAACATTTTATGCCATACCGGAATTTGATCCTGCTTTTGAGGAAAGGACATCAATAAATCGGGTGGCCGTTTATTGCGGAAAAGGTCAGCGCGTTGCAAAACCTTAACCAATGCAATATCAAATGCTTCTTTGTATTTGTCAATAAATTCATCCCACAGTGCTATTCGGGAGATTTCGAAAGCCATGACACGGGCTTCATTGGTCTGTTGAGTATTAAAGCCGGCAAAACGCAATATTATTTTACTGATGTTTTCCGAAACGATATTTTCATTTCCATCATTGCGTTCAATAACCCATGCACCGGGATCAGAAGCACCTACTTTTTTCTTGATCCATAGTCCAAAACCTGCAAGAGAGGTGGTGATGGTAGGTATATGAAATGCCAGACTTTCGAGTGGGGTATACCCCCAGGGTTCGTAATAGGATGGAAATACGGACAAGTCAAACCCGATAAGTAATTCATAATAGCTAAAGTTGAAGACTCCATCCATTCCATTCAGATAAGAGGGAACAAATACGAGTTTTACTTTATCACCGGCTTTATTGTTTAAACCCACTTTCTTTGCCTTGTTCAGTATGCTGTCATTTTCAGGATCATGCAAGGCATGTGTGAGGAAAACGCCTTCAATTGCCTGGTCAAATGTAGCCGTGTTTAACCGCTGCATCAAATCTGGATCAGGCCCTTTGTGGTTGGCAGGAACTGTGATGTATGCGACAATCTGGCGTTTCAGTTCAGGATCCGTATTCAGTTTTGCAAGGGCATCAATAAACAGGTCAATGCCTTTATTCCGAAATTCGTAACGGCCACTGTTTATAAGTAACAGGGTATCATTTGGCATTTCCTGATTAAATAGGGCCTGGGTAATCTGCATGACTTTGGTACGGGCAGCTTCACGGCGGTGATGAAATTCATTTTCAGGTGGGACAAAACCATCATCAAAGCCATTTGGTGTTACCAGATCAACCGGTTTTTCGAGAAAATGGGCACATTCCGTTGCAGTGATATCACTCACCGTAGTAAAGACATCAGCATTTTGCGCGGCAGTTTTTTCGAGTGAAAATTTTGAAATCACATCAAAACGGCGGGCAGACTGTTCGCCCGGATACTGATTAAAATCACCATACAAAGGCAGATTATTACCGGCAACTGCCCTGCCCAATACCGTGGCATGTGTCGTAAACATGCAGCCGATCTGAGGAACATTCTTTTTAAGGTACAATACACCGGTACCGGTCATCCATTCGTGAAACAAGGCCACAATACGGTCCTGAGCAGAAAGGTTGAATTCGTAAAAATTCTCGATTACTTTGGCAGCAGCATAACCAAAAAGGGCAGGTTCTACATAATCCCACTGACCTGCCAGAGAATCCAGTTTGTAGGTTTCCCAAAAGTCAGCGAAAACCCTGTCCTTGTTTTGAAAATAGGGTGTAAAGTCAACAAGTATAGCAATGGGTTTGCTTTCAATATTCCAGCGTCCAAGACGCAATCTTAAACCTTTCGATTCTGCATATTCGCGCCAGGATTTGAACAGGAACCTATCCTCAATAAAATCAGGATTGCGATTGGTTTCTTTCCAGACATCAGGTCCAATTACCATATAATTGTCGTGATATTCCTTCTGTATTCCTGGTGCTTTAGTAGATATTACAGTATAAATACCTCCTATCTTGTTGCAAATTTCCCAACTGGTTTCAAAAATATAGTCCGGGCGTAGTTTTTTTTCTTCTGTCATAAAATGAGTAATAAAAGATTGATGAAGATATTCGCCTGTCATAAAGACAGCGACATGTCTCCATTTGCTGTAATCCATGTATTGAATTACAGTATTGGTTAAAATTCCGGGTGCAAATTTAAGGATTAAAACAGTGAGCGGATAAACTCGCTGATTTTGTTTTTATGATGTTCGATCGTAGACTTCCTGGGTCTTTTGATCTCACTGATAATACGGGTCAGTTCTTCATTGTATGATTCAGGCAGTTTTTTTCTGAATTTTTCCAGTTCAGCTCCACTACGGTCATAAATGCTATATGCCAGCGACTGAATATCAATATTCTTGATAAACTGCTTCACTTTTGGCTTTGACAAACTAAAAAGCACTTCCAGGTCAGCAATGGATGAACTTGTTTCTGCGGTTAAGCCAGCCTGAGGTGAATTTTTCACTTCTGTTTGAGTTGATTTTCTTTTTTTTATGTATAAGTCAGGTACTTCAGACGGAGGGGTATCGGAATGCTGGCTGTCATTCTGAAGCCTGATGGTAAAATCAGACAGAACATTCATGTAATTGATGAATGCTTCATAAGGACTGGCATAAGGATTGAAATATTTATGCACTGTTCCATCAGAGAACCACTTGGTACACATGTAATAAAAATGGTCGGAAGTCTGCAGATACAACCATTTTTTCTGCAGTTCAGGATTCTGGGTTTTTTGAGCGAGGGGAAGCAATTTATATAACGCTTCGAAGGCTTCATCCTGCATATCGTTTCCAAGCCATGCTGTGAGGTCGCGTTCCTCATCGGCCCAGGAAATGGTATTGGGAACCAAAATAGCCGATACAGGTTGTAATCGTGCGGCCAGCCCTGCCGGAGTATCAAACTTATATTTTGTCCGGGCAAGAATTTGCTGGGGCAGTTTCTTCATAAAATCAAAAATACCCGTTTCAGCCCATTGATGCTCACCGAAAGTTTCATAATCGAGGAAGAGGTTGACCACCTGTTGCTTTGGGTCTAAATCCTGCAGCCATTGGGTAAATTTTTCAGCCGTAAGCGGCCATTCGCTCCAGGATTGGTTTGAAAACCTGAATCCTATATCATCACTTAGCTGGAAGTTGCGCAACAATACTTTAAGCTTCGGATTGACAGCATTACAATACATAAAATCGGGACTTTTCCAACCGAGTATATGTTTAGCTCCTTCAGTAAGCATCACATTATATCCCATATCGTAAACTTTTTCGCCAATACGATCGGAATAGATAAGTTCTGTATTCCGGAATGAAGTGGGTTTTAGCCCAAAGAGCGATTCAATCCGAGCGCTGTGTTTGGCGACCTGGGCGGCAAATTCATTACTATCATAAAGCGAGATCAGGGAATGAGCATAGGTTTCCGCTAAAAATTCAACGTTACCGGTTTCGGCGAGCTTTTTAAAGCTGTGCAGGGCCTCGGGCGCATATTGTTCAAACTGATCCAGTGCAGTACCCGAAATAGAAAAGCTCACTTTGAACGCAGAACCATATTCATTAATGAGGTCGAGCAGCAATTTGTTCATGGGTAAATAAGATCGCTCTACAATTCGTTTGATGATGGTTCTGTTCTGATAATCATCAAAATAATTATCATCGGCACCAATATCAAAAAAGCGGAATGTTTTCAACCGGTAGGGTTGGTGAATCTGGAAATAAAAACAAATTGACCTCATATCTTGTGATTTAAAATAGTTATATTTGAATTAAAGGACATCTGCATAGACTTTTTTAATATGTCTGGCTGCATTTTCCCACTTGAGATTATCCACTTCTTTGGCACCATATTTTGCAAACATTGCAGGCAGACTTTTATATCTGAGCAAGGCATATATCGCGTCAGCCATGGCATCAATATCCCAGAAATCAACTTTCAGGGCATGCTGTAAAATTTCAGCCACCCCTGACTGTTTTGAAATTACCACCGGCACATTGGAGCGCATGGCCTCCAGAGGCGAAATGCCAAAAGGTTCAGAAACAGAAGGCATCACATACACATCGCTCATGCCGAACATGCGGTCTACACTATCCCCTTTCAGAAATCCTGTAAAATGAAATTTGGATGACATGCGCAACTGAGCAACACGACGAATCATTTTCTCGAGCAGATCACCCGTTCCGGCCATCACGAAGCGGACATTATTGTCGCGTTGCAATACTTTATAGGCAGCTTCGATAAAATATTCGGGGCCCTTTTGGTAAGTAACCCTACCCAAAAAAGTGACTATTTTTTCAGGCACATGGCTGGTATATTCAACGAGATCAAGTTTTTCGACAGGTTCAACGGCATTGTGCACTGCCACTACTTTTTCGGCAGGAATACCATATTTTGTAATTACGATATTGCGTGTGAGATTGCTTACAGCAATTACGCGGTCGGCAGCCATCATACCTTCACGTTCGATATCATATACACGCTGATTAATATTTTCGCCTGAACGGTCGAATTCAGTGGCATGCATATGCACCACCAGCGGCTTGCCTGAGGCTTTTTTAGCCGCAATGCCTGCGGCATAGGTTAGCCAATCGTGAGCATGAATCACATCAAATTGAGAATTGGCAGCAATCTGGGCACCTACCAGCGCATAACGGGCTACTTCTTCGAGCAGATTTTCGCCATACTTTCCCGAAAAAATATATTTGGCTTCAAAAACAGATGAATTTGTTTCATATTCTTCCTTAATATCCTGGCTTACCAAATTATCGAAAGCTTCAGGCCCCACATAAGGCACCAGGCTGGAGTTCACTTCCAGATAGGTGATGTTCTTCCAGAATTCAAGGTTTTCTTTACTGTGGATATCAATCAGGACATCGCTGGCGTTAATAAGCCTTACGGCTTCTTCACTTTCATCGCCATAGGCTTTTGGAACAACAAACAGAACTTCCACTTTATTTTTAAGCAAACCTTTGGTCATTCCAAAGCAGGCAGTTCCGAGCCCTCCGGTAATATGTGGTGGAAATTCCCATCCAAACATCAACACTTTCATAAATTATACGCTTTTTAAAACCAAAGTATTTATTTATCCGAATTTGAGGCATATTTCTGGATTAACCAGTTTATGCGGAGCAATTCGGCTACATTCCATGCCTGAGAAATGGCCCCCCCGGGGTAATGCGGCGGATCACCATCATACACCTCAGAAATGGTACCAATGCCATGTTCAATCATCACAGGTTCAAAACCTTTATAAAGATCAGTAACAAATTTAAGTCCCGATTTTCCATGAATTTTCAGATATCCTTCTACAAAATGTCCCAACAGCCATGGATAGACAGATCCCTGATGATAAGCATTATCACGCTGAGTCTGATCACCTGCATAAACGCCCTTATACAAAGGATTCTTAGGAGACAATGTACGTAAACCTCTGGGTGTAAGCAATTCGGATTTAACCGTTTTCAGTATCGAATTACGCATTTCTTCATTTAATGGAGAGTAGGGCAGCGAGGTTGCAAATATTTGATTTGGTCTCACACTGGTGTCTCTATAGTCTCCGTGTGCATAATCTGCCAGGTAACCTTTTTCTTCATACCAAAACTGGTTAATGAAAGCCTGAGAAAACTTATCGGCTATGGCCTGCCATTGGTTCACAAAATCATTATCCCCAGCATTTTTAGCCAACTCGAGTGCGAAGCTCAGTGCATTATACCACAATGCATTCACTTCAACGGTGTATCCGGTACGGGGTGTAACCGGTTTTCCATCCACATAAGCATCCATCCAGGTAACTGCCACACCGGCTTCACCGGCAAAAATAAGTCCGTTTTCGTGAAGCTGAATATTGTGATCGGTACCCTCCCTATATCCCTCGAGGATGATTTTCATTTTTTTACCATATTCTTTCCAAAGGTTAGCGGTAGATTTAGAAAAAATAGCATATTGCTGTAGTGTCCAGAAAAACCATAGCGAGGTATCCGCAGCATTGTATTCAGCCAGTTCACCAGTTCCTTTATTGGGGAAAAGCGGTCCGCGCATTTCGGCCAACATATTGTCTATGGCTGCCCTGGCCAGTTTAAGGTCGCCGGATACCATGGCCAGACCCGGCAAAGCGATAAAGGTATCGCGCCCCCAGCGTCCAAACCAGGGATAGCCGGCTATTAATTCCACCTTTTTGCCTGTTTTTACAATGAATTGCTGTGAAGCGTTCATCAGGCAATGTTCAAAACTATCGCGTGGGATTCGTCGTTGTAGTTCATTGTGAAACAGCTTTTTAAGCGATACCGGACTGGTAGGTTCTATGCCGGCTGAAAAATATATGCTTTCTCCTTTGGCAATAGGCAGTTCAAAAAAGCCGGGTACATACAAGTCTTCAAGATAGTCGTAGCCCCGTGCTTTTTCGCAACTGTATTCAATATTATAATACCAGTCGGGCACATGGACATAATCTACTTTTTTGGAAAATTGCATATGCAAATAGGAATAACCTTTGTACATACGTAATTTTATACCATTGGGAATTTCTTCGTAAGATTTATCTACATCATGATTTGCCTTGCATAAGGAGTGGATATTCCTGAAAGCAAGAAAAGGTCTGAATCGAAGGGTGGTCTCCGAGTGAGCGTCGAGTAAGGTGTATTTAATTATGGTACGCCCATCTTTATGAGAAAAAATTTGTTCACGTTTAAAAAATATACCGCCAATCCTGTAAGTTTGGCTAGGAATGGGTTCAGTAGTGAAATCAATGAAATATTTATGCCCTTTGGGGGCAAATACCTCACCCTGATATTTTCGAATAGAAAGGTTAAATTCAGCATTGTGCTGAATAATGGTTTCATCCATACCCGACAGCAGTACATGATTTCCATTGTCCATTGCCGGCTGAGGCACTACCAGCAAACCATGATACTTGCGGGTGTTACAGTTTACAATGGTGGAGCTGGCATAAGCACCTTCACGGCTCGTCCTGAGCAATTCTTTTGGTAAACTGTATTCAAGATTTACCAACTGACTCTTATCAAAGTTAATATAACTCATAATCTATTTAATGTAAAGCAAATTACAACCATTCAATATTGTTAGCAAATAAGCAAAATATCCGGCAAAGTAACACAAAGGTATATCTTGCTTTGATCATCCATATTTTTAAAGAAGAGGTTGAGCCAAAAACATCATGTATTCAAAATTGTTCAACTGAAGTTTAAACCTATGAAGGATTTAACAAACCATATGAAATGGTTCCGGCAAACGATGTTTTTAAAATCGGAATAAATATATGGAAAATATCTGAGACCGGAGCGAAAATTATTAAAAAATATGAATTTAATTTTATTGTGCCACTTTCTGCACCTTTTAATTATGTCCATATGCACTTAGTGCATCGGCAATTTAACGGTAAAGGTACTCCCCTTTCCGGTTTCGCTGGAAACCTCAACATATCCTCCATGTTTTTTTGCAAATTCCGCACATAATATTAAACCCAGACCAGTTCCGGTTTCACCTTGTGTGCCGGTAGAACTCTTATAGCCTCTGTCAAGTGCAAACAAATGCTCCATCACTCCGGGTTCTATTCCTGTGCCTTCATCCTGAATGCTAACCCAGAAATTTTCGCCAGAAACACCGGAACAAATGGTTATGATGCCCCGGACAAAGCTGAATTTTATCGCATTATTTAACAGGTTTCTTATAATGGCATTCACCATTTCAAAGTCAAACCAGGCATCCACCTGAATGTCACTATTATAAACAATCTCTATTTGTTTATTCTCAGCACTACTCTTAAATAAACTAACGTTATCCTTAATGAGTTTATTCAGATTAAGAAATCTGGGATGAAAAGGAAAGGATCCGCTTTGCGTACGGGTCCAATTCAGCAGGTTTTCAAGCAAATTAAAAACATTGGCTGCAGTAGATTTTATTGATTCTATTGTTTTTTCTCTTTCTTCGTAGCTGATTTCGAAGTCCTTGTCGGTAATTAAATCGAGCAGTTGATTTATTGATCCAATGGGGCCTATCAGATCATGACCGATAATAGAGAGGAATTTATCTTTGGTGATAAGATTGCGCTCCAGTTCAATCTGAATTTGTTTTTGGTGTGAAATATCAAAGATAGAACCAAGTATGGCAGGTTTGCCAAAAAAGTTAATGAAACCTGCTGAGAGATCGAGCCACTTTACCTTTCCGGTTTTGGTAATTATTTTAATTTCATAGCTGCTTTGTGGTTCCTTGCCCTCCATACGTTCTTGTGCTCTTTTGCTCACCATCTCAATGAAATCAGGATGCACCAGATCGGCAATTCCCAAGTCTTTTAGCTCATCCGCACTGTATTCAGTAATGGATTCAAATGCCGGATTAACCATAAAGAATTTCTGATTCAGGTAAACATAAATACCTGAAGATGTAGTTTGCGAAAGGATTTTAAACTTTTGCTCACTCTCAATCAGCGCCAACTCTGCTTTTCGTCTTGCCGTTACGTCGCGACTAATTCCTGAATATCCGACCAGTTTATTATCAGCATCAAATACCGGTCCGATAACAAGTTCCACCCAAACGGATGAACCATCCTTACGTGGTTGTTCCACGATCAATGTTACATTTCCGAAAGCTTGGCCGGAACTTACCCGTTCATTTGCCTGTTTTATTTCGTCATAAACTAATTCTAGTGAATCCGGTGTTAACCGTTCCTCCAGAGACTGATCCATTACATCTTCGGCAGTATACCCCCGGAGATTTAAAATGGAGGGACTTATATAAGTAAGCTTGAGATCTAAATCCAATACCCAGATGACATCAGAAATATTGTCACTAATCATTTTTAAAACAGAATCTCTTTCGTTGAGTTCTGCCTGAATCAGTTCTTTTTTTTTCAGCGCTTCAGCCAGGCCATTAAAAACTGTTGAGAATTCGCCCAGAAAATTTGTTTTCTGATTATAATCGCCATGTGACAATTGTTGCATCTGCCATTTGAGGTGGCGCAAGCTTGCATGTAAGGCTTTTATTGGCGCATTGATTGCGTTGCTTTTGGGTATTTCTGTGTTGAGTTTTCCATTTGAAAGATTAAGCACAAACTGTCCTGCATCCATCAGTTGCTTCTGCATTTGACGGAAGTTATCATAAAGCAGAATTTGCTCAGCAGGCAATGTTGAAAGTTCATTTTCGGTAAGCTGAGGTAATAATATAAGCTGTTCACCCTTCAGTTGACTGATTAGTGCTGCATTTAATCTGCTTATCAGCTCATTTTTATTTATCATCTTACATTAACGCTAAAGCGGCAAACCCTGCTTCCGTTAGACCAGCAATCAATTTCTTTCACTTCAAATGCCTTGCCTGTATATGCTTCAAAAATCCCGGCAATAAAACCTTCGTCGTAATCACAAACAGTTTCACCTGATACCGGCAAACCGGAACAATCGAGATCTTCGGCAACCACCAGGGTAAATTTAAGCTTTTCAATATCAGCATCTTCTACCCGGAGTATGCATATGCCCAATTCGAGTAATTGTTGTTGAAGCTCGGCCACAAATAAATTCAGGGGTTGACCATTTTTAAGCCTGTTGGTAAAGAACTGCTCACCCGCTAAAAACCCTGCCCGGTAAAATAATTTTGCTGCTCTTTCGCTTCCCATTTCAGTATTGAGAACGCTGCGCATAGAATATTGCATCATTCTGTAAACAGCCACGCTGGTTTCTTCACCCATTTGTGGTCTTCCAAGAGCAATGTCACCAATATCTTTCCACTGGAAAGAGTAATTATCCCGATTAAATAGCATAGAAAAGAGTTTTATTAGCTGCCAAAAATAAGAAAATTATGCACTAACAGGGCAATCAGGCGTTCTCATTTTTGTTACTTTTTATCCTGAAATAGGTTGAGACAAACAAAAACCTATTAATTTTGCCAGGGTTTAACAGAGAATTATTCTGAACAAAATATTCATAAGTTATTGAATTTAATACATTTAATCAAATTATAATGATTTCATCAAACACATCGCTTCTTCGTATTACACAGGCCACTGAATATGGGTTTGCTGAAGTTAAATTGCTTTACCAACGGGCATTTACCAATGAGGAACGACGGGATCCGGCTGATCTGGATCAGTTGCTTGAACAGCCTGGCTTCAGTTTCTATCTGGTAAATCATTATACCTGGCCAGCCGGTTTTTTGGCAGTATGGCAATTCCCCGACTTTGTTTTCATTGAGCATATGGCTGTAAGTGAACAATTCCGCAATCGCAAAATTGGAGCTGCTGCCTTGCAGCAACTTGTAGCTATGAATGAATTGCCTGTGGTTTTAGAAAGTGAACAACCATTTGGTGAAACTCCTGTTTCACGGCTTGCTTTTTACAAGCGACAAGGGTTTCAGGTTATTGATGAAAATTACCTTCAACCTCCATACAGAAAAGAAAATGAGCCTCTGCCCATGGTACTTATGTCGAACCATCCCTATTCCGCCGAAGAAGCTTCAATGGTTGCAGCCGCCATTAAGGCTAAAGTCTACCCCTCATTCCAATAAATAAGCTCGTATTTATTTCTTAATAATCAGATGCTAATTGTATCAGCATTTTATCAATTTCAATGTTTTGGGCATAGTCAGTGCCATTATAGATAGGGTAATGAAATAAATTCCCGGAACTAAGGCACCCATATCAATTACTTGTTGTGAACTAAAATTGGCTCCTGACCTGCACCAACAGCAAGCTATGAATCAGTTTATTTCTGAGTGTACCTGATTAAAAATTCATTTTTTGCTGAGAACTACCCTAAATAGAGATATTTTTCTCTTAATTTAGCCGGACAAAACTACAATTAAGAACAATTATGAGATTACACTTTTTTTGGTTATTCATCGTCCTTTTTATTTCATTTTCTGTGCAAGCCCAGAAAAAAGTGCCATTAAATGATGACGTATATGACTCATGGAATAATATTGAAAACCCAGGCCTTTCCCATCATGGAAAACTGTTACATTTTGAGTTAAACCCACAATATGGAGATGGCATTCTGATTATCAGAAATTCAATCACAGGAATAACCGACACCTTGTCCCGGGGTTACCAGGCCAGGGTCGCTCCGGATGAATCCTTCGTGGCATATAAAATCAAGGCTCCGCTTCAAACCATTCGCAAAGCAAAGCTGGACGGCAAGAAGAAAGATGAATTACCCATGGATTCACTAGGTATTTTATTGACTGATGGGCGAAAATTAACTTTCCCTTTCCTGGAATCGCTTCAGGTGGCAGATGAAATGGGGAAGGTAGTGCTGGGATTATTTAAACCAGCAGACGTAATGTCAGATACTTCCCTGATGGATTCCACCGCATTAAAACCCTTGAAACCAGTCCGGAAAAAGGATAGTGAAAAAGAGTTTACCCTTCGTTTGATATTTCCTGAAAAAGATACTTCGCTCGTACGCGAGAATGTTACACAGGCCCAAATGAGTGAAAATGGAAATACTGTTGCTTACGTTCAACTGGAGGGCGATAGTACTAAAACTCAGAATGTTTACATTCATGATGTTGCATCAGGAACAGAACAAAACATTTACCAGGCAGGCAGCATAAAGAACTTAAATATTTACCGGAATGGGGAAAGACTGGCCTTTTTAGCCAGCAGTGACACCACAAAGGAAAAAAGATATAGCCTCTTTCTATGTGAGCAGGGGAAATGTACCATGATTTGTGACACATCTGATGCAAAAATTCAAAAGATTTATAGCCCGTCCGAGAATGGAAAGGTTTATTTTTCTTACGATGGTAGCAAACTTTATTTTGGTATTGCCGAAACACCCCAAACAGAACCTAAAGACACTTTAACCGACGACGAAAAAGCTAAAGTGGATGTGTGGAGTTATAATGATCCAAAATTGCAGTCACAACAGCTCAAAGAACTGGAATCTGACAAAAAGAAAACTTTTCTTTCAGTTTATAATCTAAAGGAGAAAAAAATCACACTTCTTGGCAACGACAGCATTGATTATGTAGATGCCGGTTTCAGAGGAGACGGAACGATGGCTTTGGGCTATGCGAATTCACCTTATCAGCTTCAGTCATCCTGGACAGGGCGCAGACTAAGGGATATCTATCTAATTGACAAACTTTCGGGCAACCGGAAATTGCTTCTCAAAGCACATGAGGGACCTGTTTCTCTAAGTAATAATGGTAAATACCTTGCCTGGTATGCATTGAGTGACAGCCTGTGGCATACCATGACGATTAAGGATGGCAAGCAGACAACCCATAAGGTGAAAAACATTAATTTTTATGATGAATTAAACGATGTTCCTGGCCTTCCGGGACCTGAAGGCTATGCAGGTTGGACCAAAGATGAGCGATATTTTATCGTATATGACCGGTTTGACCTTTGGAGTTTGTCGCCCGATGGCAAACAGGAACCGGTTAATATTACACTTGGAAATGGAAGAGAAAAGAAGATCAAATTTCGCAACCTTAGTATTAATAATGAAGTACCTTATATAGGATTGGAATCCGGCGAATTATTATTGCGCTCTTTCAATGAAAAAACCAAAGAATCAGGCTATTATCTGGCCAATAAAATCACAGCTCCTCAATTATTGATTGAAGCAGATGCGAAATTCAGTTCTCCCGTCAAAGCAAGGGACACTTCCATAGTGGTTTGGTCAAAGTCTGATTTTACTCAGTATCCTGACTTATGGTTGAGCGATCTTACTTTCAGGAATGCAAAAAAGATCAGCCATGCCAATCCCCAGCAGGGCAGATATTTATGGGGTAGTGTATCTATTTATCAATGGATCAGCACCGGGGGCGACACCCTGGATGGATTATTGTATACGCCTGAAAATTTCGATAAGGACGAAAAGTATCCTTTGCTGATCTATTTTTATGAAAAATATTCAAACGACATTCATCAGCATTATATACCTAAACCATCGCGCAGCATAATAAGCCCTACCTATTGCACCAGCAATGGCTACGTGGTCCTTATTCCCGATATCAGTTACATCAATGGTTATCCAGGACAAAGTGCTTATAATGCAGTGGTTAGCGGTGCTTTATCATTGATCTCGGATGGATTTATTGACAAAGAGCGTATTGGGATTCAGGGGCAGAGTTGGGGAGGCTATCAGGTAGCCTGGCTGGTTACACGCACCAATTTGTTCAGGGCCGCCATGGCCGGTGCTCCCGTAAGCAATATGACCAGCGCTTATGGTGGCATACGATGGGAATCAGGCATGGTAAGACAGTTTCAGTATGAAAGCGGACAAAGTCGGATAGGTGCTACCTTATGGGAACGCCCGGATTTATACATCGAAAATTCACCACTATTCAGGGCTGATCAGGTGGAAACACCATTGCTTATTATGGCCAACGATGGTGATGGCGCAGTGCCCTGGTATCAGGGTATAGAGCTTTTTACCGCGCTAAGAAGGCTGCAAAAACCTGTGTGGATGCTCAATTACAATGGGGACGAACACAATCTAAAACAACGTGCAAATATGAAAGACCTGGATCGCCGCATGATGCAGTTTTTCGATCATTATCTAAAAGAGGCACCTGCCCCTGAGTGGATGAAAACCGGGGTGCCGGCACTCAAAAAAGGTAAACTCTGATGAAAAATCATCAGATAACACAATATTAGTTATGCCAATTGCGTAAACCACTGACTATGAAAAATAAATACTTCTTGTTATTTTTATTTGGAGTGTTGTTTTTAAACCTTCAAACACAGGCACAAAGCTATGAAGACAGGCTTGTGCAGTCGCAAGTGAGTTGCGATCAGATATCCCTGCGCAGTTCTGAACTATTCCCCTACTACATGGAGGCCGGATTAATTGACTCTGCAGGTTTTCTGCTGAATATCTGGAATGATAAATGTGGAAGTACCGAACCCGTTTTCAGGGCTAACCTGCTGATGGTACTTAAAATGCATTACTATACTGATGAGCTGATCAATACATTTTTCTTTGATATGATGAATATCTATGAAACCAGGCTAACTTTGATCAACAACAATGAACAATTTATTTATAATTATAATCATGCCCATTTTGATTATGTGCCGGTAGGTGGTGTTTTTGATACATGGAGCCAAAACATGGCTGCCGACTTACTGGAATATTACAGTCCAGGAGAGACAGAGTATCTGATCTGTCTGTTTTATTCAGGACAGACTGCACTCGCTTACAAACTTATTCTGGAACAACCCTATGCCTCCTCAGCACCCGGACTGCTGTATGCAAATAAACTTAATGAGGCTTTGCGCCTTCCCATGCTCCATTTGGGATTTTATGCCGGCACCTGGATTCCCGAGGGTCAATTATCAAGAATAGGGATTCATCCGGAACTTGGTATAACCTATGGCGTAAAAGTAAAAGAGAATAGTTTTGACCTGGTAATGGGTATAAAATTTATAAAAGCACCAACAGAATATAAGGCTTTGCGTCATAAATTCAGTGAGCCCGAATATACCGATTATTTTTTTGGCGGTTATATTGGTCTGGAATATTCACGTGACTTGCTTAACTTTAAGCCCTATCAAACCTATGTTACCATAGGAGCAGCATACGATGGATTTAACATGCTTGAAGAAGATGAAGATGCCGGACTGGATCTTTCATCTGCCAATTCATATAATTTTAACATCGGCCTCGGTACACGGGTGTTACTATTTAAAAATAATTATCTAAACATGGGTATCCGATATAACCTGGTAGATTATACCCTGAATGATAAATTTTTCATGAAAGGAAATGTATATACTGTAAGACTTAGCTACCAGTTCTTCAGTAATACTTATCGTGAAAATCTTTTAAACACCTTACATTATGATTATTAGCATCAGCAATAGTTGCACTTAGCATATATGCTCCAGCTAAACACCAGCACAGGTGAGGTTGAGTTTCGGCTAAATCTCAAAGTTTAAGGGATAAACCCCCGGATTTTACAGGAAAAATAAGCAAGTATCCGATGCAGTTACCCGCATACGGATTCATGGGTTAAAAACAATGCAACCATCGTTATCCCTGGTCGTATAGTTATATTATGTGAGTTTTTCCCACACTCTCCGGTATTGTGCCAATCCTGTTTTAAAGCTAATTTGCACATTAGCCAAAAAACAATCCGGGATGATAAAGTAGTTATCAGAATACAATAAACGAGTTCAAAAAAACGTATTATCTGCTTTATCAACTATCTTTGCATTAATTTGAAAAGCAATGAAAAACAGATTAAGTCCTTTTTACGTCATTTTTATATTATTGTTGATTATAATTATCTCATCGGCATGTAACAAAGAAGAACCTATTGATCCAAGCCCTGAGCTGAAACTGAGCTTCTCGACTGACACTGTTTTTTTCGATACTGTGTTCACAACGGTCGGGTCTGCTTCAAAAATATTCATGATTTATAATCCATCCCGGAAACGATTAAACATTTCATCCATTTCTCTGGGAAAGGGAGCGGCATCACCTTACCGGATCAATGTAGATGGTATTTCCGGAACAAGCATTTCTGATCTGGAAATTGCTGCCGGGGATTCTATTTTTGTAATTGTAAAGGTAACCATTGATCCCAATCAGGTAAACACCCCTTTAATTGCCAGTGACAGTATTGTATTCAATACCAATGGGAATCACCAGGATGTAAAGCTGGTGGCCTGGGGTCAGGATGCCCATTTTTACAGAAATGCAATATTGGCAAGTGATTATGTTTTTGAAGCCGACAAACCACATGTTATCTATGGTTATCTCATTGTAGATTCTTTGTACACGCTGAATATTTCAGCAGGAGCCCAGATACATTTACATTCCAGTGCTATTTTACTGGTTTACCGTGATGCAAGCCTTAAAGTAAATGGCACGGCTGATAACCCGGTGGTTTTTCAGGGAGACAGACTGGAAGATTTTTACCGTGATATTCCGGGTCAATGGGGCCGCATATGGCTGTATGCAGGTAGTGTAAACAACGAAATTGATTATGCTATTATCAAAAATGGTGAAGTGGGCATTCAGGCCGATACAACCGGAAATTCAACCCATCCAACCTTGCGCATCAGCAATACCCGTATTTTCAACATGAGTCATACCGGTATCCTTGGACAAGGCACGTCCATAGAAGCTGCCAATTGTGTTATTGGTAATTGTGGAGTACGCTCTGTTGCGCTGATGCTGGGTGGAAAATACGATTTCAGACATTGCACCATAGGCAACTATTGGTATCGCTCTTTCAGGCGCGAATCGGCACTTGTTCTCAATAATTACTATTTCGACAACACCATGACTGTTCAGCTACGCGCACTGGAGAAAGCCTATTTTGGGAATTGTGTGGTTTATGGCGACAAGGATGAAGAACTCACCTTTGACAGATATCAGGACGAAGGAACTTTTAATTACCGGTTCGATCATTGCGTACTTCGTACCAGAATGACTTTTGATGAAGCAAACTTTCCGGGATCAGTAAAAAATGAAACACTTTGGTTTCGTGACACCAAAGCCAATCTTTTTCAGCCTGACAGTTTAATTTCCGGACTTATAAACAGAGGTTCGATGGATGTTTTGAATGGTTTCTTTATCGATATGAGCGTGGACATTGATCTCAGTTCCCGCATTGCAGATGAAGCTCCGGATGCCGGTGCTTACGAGTTCCGGGAAACAGCATTGCCTGAAAAATTCAGAAGTAGATTAAAATAAGAGTTAACCTGATTCATGCCTTTTCTGAATCAGATAATGGTTTACAAATAATTGGTTACAATATTTGCATTTGGCTCCCTTTTGAATCAGATGCCTTAAACCGGTTAAGCCTGGCTATGCCTTTAAAAAACATATCGTTTAATTTGATGAAGCCCAATCTGGACGGCAAAACGAAGAAATAGCCCATTCCTGTTTTTTTTTAGAGCTGGGCGAACAGGCTCCACACGCTGATGCGGTCCGGTTGGTAAATTCCGCTTAGTCAAACGGTGTGGAGGGCTACTCACTGATCATCCAGGCAAAAAAAATGCAGTTGCATCCACAAATGATACAACCGCATTTTAATATAATAATTGCGCAGTTTTTTTGCTTTAGCTTCCCAGGGTTGCCACCATCACCGCTTTGATGGTATGCAGACGATTCTCCGCTTCATCAAAAACAACCGAGATGGGCGATTCGAATACTTCCTCGGTAACTTCCATGCTGTCGATGCCATATTTCTGATAAATTTCTTCTCCAATGGTGGTATCGCGGTTATGGAATGCCGGGAGACAGTGCAGGAATTTAACCTTAGGGTTGCCGGTCATGCGCACAACATCCATGTTTACCTGGTAGGGTTTCAGCAGTTTGATGCGTTCTTCCCACACAGAGGCAGGCTCGCCCATACTTACCCACACATCGGTGTAGAGAAAATCGCAACCTTTAGCACCTTCTTCAACTGATTCGGTAAGGGTAATCTTTGCACCTGTTTCTTTGGCTATTTCGCGGCAGGTAGCAACCAATTCTTCGTTTGGCCAGCAGGATTTAGGCGCAGCAGCGCGGAAGTCCATACCCATTTTTGCAGCACCTACCATCAGGGAGTTTCCCATATTGTTTTTGGCATCACCAAAGTAGCAAAAAGCCACCTGGCTCAATGGTTTATCGGTATGTTCCATCATGGTGAGAAAATCGGCCAAAATTTGCGTGGGGTGAAATTCGGTGGTAAGGCCATTCCATACGGGCACACCGGCATACTGACCAAGCTCTTCCACTATGGATTGGGCATAACCCCGATACTCAATACCGTCATACAAACGCCCCAGAACGCGGGCAGTATCTTTCATGGTTTCTTTTTTACCAATCTGTGAGCCTGAAGGGCCGAGATAGGTAACGTGTGCTCCCTGATCCAAAGCAGCTACCTCGAAAGAACAACGGGTGCGGGTAGAATCTTTTTCAAAAATCAAAGCAATATTTTTGCCTTTTAGCCGGGGCTGCTCGGTTCCGGTGTATTTTGCCTTTTTTAAATCGGCAGCAAGTTGTAACATGTATTGAATTTCCTGTGTCGAAAAATCGAGGAGTTTCAGGAAATTGCGGTTTCTTAAATTGAAGGCCATGGTATTTATTTTTTATGATGAATGATTAAATGATTACGATGCGGGTTCCGCCATTATCCACGCCCAGTTTATCGGTACTGGTAATGATGGCATCCTTTCCACTGCCTTCCACAAAACTGATGGCTGCCCTTATTTTCGGCGCCATGCTGCCTTCGGCAAATTGTCCTTCGGCCAGGTATTTTTTGGCTTCGGCAATAGTCATTCGGTCGAGGGCTTTTTCCTGCGGCGTATTGTAGTTGATGCAAACTTTGGGTACATCGGTCAAAATGAACAATTTATCAGCATGAATGTGAACAGCCAGCAGCGAGGAAGCCAGGTCTTTATCAATAACCGCATCAATTCCCTGCAGTTTATTTTCCTGTACATAATAGGCCGGAATTCCACCTCCGCCAACGGCAATCACAATTTGCCCTGCCCTGGCTAAGGTTTCAATAGATTTCTGGTTGTTGATCACCAATGGTTTGGGACTGGCCACTACTTTACGATAGCCTCGTCCACGGGCATCGGCAGCAAATCTGGCACCCGTTTCAGTACTAATTTGTTCCGATTCTTCCTTTGTATAGTAAGGCCCAACCGGTTTGGTCGGATTTTGAAATGCCGGATCGTCTTTATCCACTAAAACCTGAGTAATGATGGTAATGATATCGCGATCCATATCGTTGGCCATCATCACATTGCGCAACTGCTGCTCAATGATGTAACCAATAAATCCCTGGGAGTAAGCCACAGCCACATCCAACGGCATATCGGGCAAACCATAAATTTTATGTCCGGCGGTATTGGCCAGCAAAATGTTGCCCACTTGTGGTCCGTTGCCGTGAGTAACCACTACATTATAATCGGCCTTAATCAGGGTGAGCAGACGCTCGGCCGTTTCGTAAACATTGCCTTCCTGATCATCAATGGTACCTTTTTGATCACTCCGGAGAAGGGCATTGCCGCCCAAAGCCACAACAGCTAATTTATTCATATAAGATTGGATAGTTAGAATTAAGCAGCAAATGTAATTACTTTTTGGGGATGTGCAAATAGTATTGATTGTTGCCGCTCGAAGGTTCACAAAGATTTTTGGTTTGATGAAAAACTGATTGTTGAAGAACGTGATTTTGGACTTCTGTTACTGCCTCAATTCATTATAGATGCCACTGATTTGGCCAAAATCATCAAAGAAAAAAACCATGTTGCTGTGGACTAAAGACAAAGAAAGGCTTCTGGAGATATTTCATCAGCAGATTTTGCGATGGAAGTCCGGACTTACGGCAGCCGTGTGAGTGGAGATGCACATGACAGCAGCGACCTGTACCTGGTTATACATCCCGAAAAACTTGAGAAGACGCCTATTGTCATACTTGTTCAACTAAAGGATAAAATAAAATACAGCAACATTCCCATTCCTGTGGAACTGTTTGACCGGGCAAGGCTGCCTGAAAGCTTTCACCAGAATATCATAGCACACCATGGGGTGCTGTAGCAATCCGGGAATTATGGCAAATGAAGCATCAATCAACTACAAGAAAAAGCACGATAAAGGATAGGAGATTTGGATTTAAAAAACGCGGAATTATTACCCCGGATTGGGATAAAACCAATTGACATATAAAAAGTGATTGCAACCTCTTTTTGAAAACATTTTCTTAATACCTTTATAGGGAACAGCGGATAAAAATCTTTAAGGTGGTAACAAGTTAAAAACAAAAACCATGAAAAAAGTATTTATCACACTCTTTTTAGCATTTTCACTTCAAACTATTGTTTTTTCTCAACACCTCACTGTCTACTCAATAGCAATTCCTGATTTTTGCAATAACTGTGCTGGGGCTTTTGTAGTTGAGGCCGCAGGAGGAGTTCCACCCTATTTATATTCTATATATAATATTGTATTTCAACCATCAAATACCTTCACAGGTTCATGCGTTGGGATTTATGTAGTGACCGTTAAAGATGATGAAGAAAATTTCGTTAATGATATAATTGAAATTGTTAACATCACGCCTTTACTTTTATCAATATCCATAACACCTTCGGGAAAGGAAGCAAGTGGTGTAGCGGAGTTATTTGTTGAGAATGGCTATCCTCCATATTTATATTCAATTAATAACGGAGAACCTTCTACTCAGAATATATTTTCTGATCTTCCTCCGGACTATTGTAGGGCTGTTGTAATAGATACAAGATGATGCCAGGCAACTTCTGAATTTGAAATACCATCAATAAATATCGATAATACTTTATTATTGAACGGGGATAAGCTCACTTCAAATTTAGACACAGCTACCTACCAATGGACTAACAGCGAAACGCAAACAGCCATAGAAGGTGAGATCAGTAAAATTTTTCAGGCAAAACAAACAGGGAAATATAGAGTAGCAATGACATTGACAAGCGCTGCCTCAGGAGGTGAAAAAAATAAATCGGAGGGACCAATCGAAGATTTGCTTTTAGAATAACTGAAGGGAACCCGGATCTTATGTGATTTGCAGGTTTTTGATGATAAAAAATATAAGTTCAAAATACAAATTGCCTCTAAATGGTTTAATTAATATACCAAAATGCAATTACTATGAAACCTTTTAAAAATCTTTCTGAAGATGAGTATCAACAGCTCCTCAAATTTCCAGCTTACATTACACTGCTTGCAGCCAACCAGGATGGCAAGTTTGATGAGGTGGAGAAGAAATCAGCCGTTAAATTCGCACATATAAAAACATTTACCTGCACCCCTTTGCTTATCGACTTTTACGAAGAAGTAGATAAGATATTTGAAAGCACAATTGTAGAGTTGGATCAGGAGCTGCCCAAAGGAAAAGAAAACAGAGACGCTGCCATCAAAAGAGAGTTGTTGAAACTTGAACATATTGTATTGAAATCAGGAGAAGTGTATTCCTCTACCTTGTTTGAAAGTATGCGGTCTTTTAAAGATCATGTTTCAAAAGCACATCATAATGTACTGGTGGACTTTGTTTTCCCGCTGCCGATAAAGGGTCTGAAGATGTAATGAATAGTGATTTGGTAACAATATCTGTTTTTCATTCGAGACCGATTAAAACTCTTCTTCATGGCAAAGATACATCACTCGACTGCGTTTCGTACTGAATGACAATCATATATCTTTTAGTGATAAGAGAGAATGAGGGTATGAGGAAGCTTCCTCGCACCCTCAATCCCTCAAAAAAATAGTGCTAAATTCTGTCAAACAGGGCCAAGCAATCTACCTTTAAATTTATCCCGTCATTATTATCTGTTTATATTTAAAGAAGTCCTGAAAGCAGGTAATTTTATATGCTTATAAATTTTAATTGCCTCAATGGACAAAAAAACAATCTTTCGTAATCCCGTTATATCGCGCAGGGATATTTTTCCATACTTTTGTCTTGAATGAAGACAGATAAAAAATCCATACTTTTCGCCCTGTTGGCAGTACTTTTTTGGTCCACAGTAGGGTCGGCTTTTAAGTTGACACTCAATTTTTTGAATTACACACAGATACTTCTTTTTGCCAGCTTTGTGGCAGTAATTTTCCTGGGTGGTATGCTTCTTATTAGCGGAAGACTGGCGGATTTAAAGCAGGCTTCTTTAAAGGAGGTCGGTCTTTCGGCTCTTATGGGCTTTATCAATCCGTTTGCTTATTATCTTATCCTGCTCAAAGCATATTCGTTACTGCAGGCCCAGGAAGCGGTGGTGCTCAACTACATCTGGCCAATGATTTTGGTCCTGCTTTCCATACCGGTGCTCAAACAGCGTATTTCATTCTTAAATATCATTGCATTATCCATCAGTTTCCTGGGCACCCTGGTTATTGCCACCGGAGGCAGATTAAGCACCCTCACTTTTTCAAATCCATTGGGTACAGGTCTGGCACTGTTGAGTGCCTTATTCTGGGCTTCTTACTGGTTGCTAAATATGAAGGACAAGCGTGAAGCCTCTATAAAATTGTTTCTAAACTTTGGATTTGGGTTCCTGTATGCACTTATTTACACGCTTTTGACTAAGCAATGGGTTTGGCCAGGATTTGAAGGTAGCATTGGTGCCATATATATTGGTCTTTTTGAGATGGGAATCACCTTTGTTATCTGGTTAAAAGCGCTGAAATATGCCGAAAATACGGCCAAAGTCAGCAATTTAATTTACCTTTCGCCATTTATCTCATTGATATTTGTGTCCATTTTTGTGGGCGAAAAAATCATGTTTTCAACCATAACCGGCTTAGCACTGATCATCAGTGGCATATTGATGCAGTATTTTATTGATTTGAAATTCTCCAATTTGGGACGAGGAACGGAAGGCGGATGAGGTAAAAGTGGACGGGGAGAAAATTTAACTTCTAACCTCTAACCTCCAACCTCCAACTTCTAACCTCCAACCTCTAACCTCCAACTTCTAACTTCTAACTTCTAACTTCTAACCTCTAACCTCCAACTTCTAACTTCTAACTTCTAACCTCTAACCTACAGCCAGGTGAAACCCCCGGAGCATTCGATACTCAAAGATATTTGCTTATGGTGCGTAATAATTCCGAAGGACGTATAGGCTTTGAAAGATAATCGTCGCAACCGGCCAACCGGCTTTTTTCCTTTTCTCCTTTCATGGCATAAGCGGTTTGCGCTATTACAGGCAGTTCTGGTTTTAGTGATTTAATTTTGCCTGTAGCAGTATATCCATCGATACCATCCAGTTGTACATCCATCAACACCAGATCGAAATGTCGGCCCAACTGCACCAATTCCAGAGCTTCTTCGGCAGTTCGTGTCCAGAGAATATTTATTTTCGACTTACGCAATGTGGCAGCCAGAAACTGATAATTTGATTCTACATCTTCTACAATGAGAACCGTTTTCCCATCCCAGATTCCGGTGGTTGCAGCAATATTGTCAATGACCTGATTTGCCATAAAAATTTGATGAATTATTTGGGTATTGAGCAAAAAAAGAAAACGCGATGTTTCACTTTTTCAGGTTGGCTTTCTGATGTGGTTGAAACTTAAAGAATACTATTGCAATGGGACAAATATACAATAATTTAATTTACATCTACAATATCATTTATCAACAACCTGTAGGGATGAAGATAAAAGAGGAACAAAGTGAAATGCTTATCTTTGCAGCGATGAATACGAAACGAATTGCTTTTCAGACTTTTGGTTGCAAATTGAACTTTGCAGAGACTTCGGCCATTGCGCGAAAATTTACCGAAGCCGGCTATACAGAAGAAGATTTCAGGCGCAAAGCAGATATCTATGTCATTCATTCCTGTTCGGTAACCGCACACGCTGAAAAAAAAACACGTGCAGCCGTTCGACAGGCACTGAGACGCAATCCCAAAGCCTCGGTTGCTGTAATTGGTTGTTATGCCCAGTTGAGGCCTGAAGAATTAAAGAATTCTGGAGTGGAGATTGTATTGGGAAACAATGAAAAATATCAATTGTTGGAAGTGGTTTCGGGTAAGCAATATCATGCAAATACTGTTTCTGATAAAACCCTGCAGACGAGCCGGCATTTCGAACCAGGGTATTCAATCAGCAACCGTACCCGTTCTTTTTTCAAGGTTCAGGATGGTTGCGACTATTTTTGCACCTATTGTGCAATTCCCTATGCCCGCGGGCGCAGCCGGAGCGCTACCATTGCTGAAACACATAAAGTAGCACAGAAAGTAGCCAATAGTGAGATAAAAGAAATGGTACTCACCGGTGTAAATATTGGTGATTTCGGTCATGGCCGTAAAGAAAATTTTTTCGATCTGCTCAAACAACTGGAACAATTGGACGGCATAGAACGCATTCGGATATCTTCTGTGGAACCGGAATTGCTCAGCGATCAAATTATTGAACTGGTGGCAAAATCAGAGAAGTTTATGCCACATTTTCACCTGCCCCTGCAATCCGGCTCTGACCGCATACTCGGGCTGATGAAACGAAAATACCAGCGCGAAATTTTTGAACAAAGGGTAACCAAAATCAAGTCCCTCCTACCTCACGCCTGTATAGCCGCGGATGTTATTACCGGTTTCCCGGATGAAAGAGAGGAGGATTTTGAAGATGGATATCAATTCATAAAAAGCCTGCCCATCTCCTATCTTCACGTATTTACCTACTCGTCAAGACCGGGAACAAAAGCCGCCATTATGCCGGGTCATCTGCCTGAAAGCATTAAACAGGATCGCAGCCAGAAACTTCACACCCTATCAGACCGGCTGAAAATCCTCTTTTATCAACAGCATACAGGAACAGCACAGGAGGTATTGTGGGAATCCGATCAGCAGGATGGATATATGTATGGCTTTACCCAAAACTACATTCGCTGCCGCAAGCCTTTCGATGCCTGTTCCATTAATAAAATAGAAAAGGTAACTTTAACGACTCTGCATAACAATGAAGTCTTTGAAGCAATAACTTCTATCTAATCTGACAAAATAAAACCTTATGAACAACATAAATTATTCAGAAATTGTTGAGCAGGTTCGCCTGATAGCCCTCAAAGCCGGTAAGTACATACAAGAAGAATCTATCATATTCAGGCAATCGGATATTGAACAGAAAGGAGAGCACGATTATGTTACTTATGTGGATAAATATGCTGAAAATTTGATTGTTGAAGGATTAAAACCACTGGTTCCCGGTGCCGGTTTTATCACAGAAGAAGACACAGCCGGTCATCAAAATGAGCATTACAAATGGATAATTGATCCGCTTGACGGCACCACAAATTACATTCATGGTGTACCCTTATATTGCGTGAGTATTGCCCTGATGGAAGGGAATGAAGTGGTGGTTGGTGTAGTGTACGAAATAAATCTTGATGAATGCTTTTATGCCTGGAAAGGTGGTGAAGCCCGGCTCAACGAAAAAAAAATCAGTGTAAGTAAAAATACGGATTTTAATACGGCTTTGCTCGCAACCGGCTTCCCTTATTACGACTACGGTCGTTTGGATGCCTACATGGAAGTATTTGAATACCTGATGAGGCATACCGCCGGATTACGCCGGCTGGGCTCTGCTGCCGCAGACCTTGCTTATGTGGCCTGTGGGAGATTTGAAGGTTTTTATGAATATGGACTGAATGCCTGGGATGTGGCTGCAGGCGCTTTTATTGTTGAAATGGCCGGCGGCAAAGTAACTGATTTTACAGGAGAACGCAATTTCATCTTTGGTCGTGAACTGCTGGCAGGAAATACATCGGGACATGCCGGACTGCTCAAAGTAATTCAGGGATTGTTCGATGAAACGGACTAAGCAAAACCCTGATCTTTGTTTTTATTGAATGTTTTTCGGTGAAGCTGATGGCACCTTTTAATTTAAGCCGTATCTTCGCATTCCATCAATAGAACCTCTATGAAATCGCTTTGTTTAATGCTACTTACCTGTCTGGGTATAGGATGTATACAGCCAGCCACGGCTCAACAGGACACCACGGATAAAAAATCCGGTATTATTTACCAGTTTGAAATTCGTGAGGAAATAGCTCCCCCCGTCTGGCACCGTACCAAAAAAGCATTGAAGGAAGCGAAAGCCATGAACGCATCCATCATTCTCATTCATATGAATACTTATGGGGGCATGGTTGAAACCGCCGACTCCATACGTACTGCCATATTAAAATCAAGCATCCCGGTCTGGGTTTACATTGACAACAACGCGGCTTCTGCCGGTGCACTGATTTCCATAGCCTGCGACAGTATTTATATGCGCGAAGGTGCCAATATAGGTGCGGCTACAGTAGTAAATCAAACCGGTGAAGCCATGCCCGATAAATATCAGTCGTACATGCGTTCTACCATGCGTTCTACTGCCGAAGCCACCGGAAGAGATCCGGATATTGCTCAGGGTATGGTGGACCCCCGGGTTTATATTCCGGGGATTACCGATAGTAATCAGGTGATAACATTCACCGCCAGCGAAGCAATCAAATATAACTATTGCAATGCTCAGGTGAATAGCGTTGCCGACATCCTGAAAATAACAGGCAGGCAGAATTATACCATTGTAAAACAAAAGCTTACTGCTACCGACCATATTATTGGATTTTTGACTAAGCCACTCATCAGCGGCCTGCTCATTATGCTTATCATTGGCGGTATTTATTTTGAATTACAAACTCCGGGCATTGGCTTTCCGCTGGGAGCAGCCGTTTTTGGAGCACTGTTATATTTCGCACCGCTTTATGTTGAAGGACTCGCTGCCAATTGGGAAATTTTAATCTTTATCGTTGGACTGGTTTTGCTCGCCATTGAAATATTTGCCATCCCAGGCTTTGGAGTAGCAGGCATTTCCGGTATCATCCTGATGGTAACCGGGCTAACGCTCAGCATGATAGACAACATAGGATTCGATTTTACCGGTGTTCAACTCAATGGGCTGGCCGAAGCGTTTTTCATCGTTATCATTGCTTCTTTTTTATCCATTATTGGATCATTTTACCTGACCCGAAAACTTTTTGGCACAAGCACCATATTTGGAAATCTCGCCCTTATGACCACCCAGCCACAATCTGAAGGTTATGTTTCTTCAGATAGTCAATACACCGAAATGCTGGGTCAAACCGGCGAAACCTATACCATACTTCGCCCGGCTGGTAAGGTTATGATCAACGGAAAAATGTTTGATGCAGTGGCCCAAACCGGATACATTGATAAAGGAGAAGCAGTTCGCATTGTCAAATATGAAAATGCACAGCTTATTGTGCGGAAAGTGTGATAGAGTAAGGGAAGGATCAATTTAATTTCTAAATTCTAATTTCTGAATTCTAAAATTTCGACTTGATCCAACGTACTGCTAATGAAACTATACCGGTTTTGCAATCAAAGTTATCGGCCCTCGCCACACAGGCTATTTTTATCATTTAATGAGTTTTGCCCTGGCTTTTGACTGGTAAAAATCCAGGTATTCGATTTCATCCTCAAAAATTTTCATGCGTATGGCTGTTTGCACCTTACCTTTTTCCCTGGTCCGGTCACCAATGATCAGCGTATACTGAACCGGATCGTTTGAACCATTGACAAAAGAAAAAGAAAACTCAGAGAGAAATAAATCATAAGTCCGGGTTTCGTCAAAAAATTGTTGCGTTTTGGTGGCTTTTTGAGGGGTAAAAAAGATGTCGAACAACACATTTGGCGTTCCATCGTATTTCCCCCAACGGGCACTAGTAACAACAGCATTGTGAATCATGTAGTATTTTTTCGGATCGCTTTTATGTGTTTCATATCTGATGGTCTGCTTTTCAGCCACTGTTTTAATCTTAGTTTCATAAGTTTCTTTTATTCCGGGAATGGCCTCCTCCAGTTTCATGATTTCATTGGCAATTTTTTGAAAATTGCTTTCATTGACCACTTTCTGTAAGCCTTCGATCTTCTTTTCAATGGCTTCAATTTTCGACATGCCTTCATGCGCCAATGCTATGATGGTTTGACGATCGCCGTAGCTGAACCATTTAAACATACATGGTGCCTGACCAACAAAATCGCGAAATTCACCTGCTTCTGCCGGAGAGTAAGTCGACCCGTCTTCTTTCCATATCTTTCGTGAAAAGTTCAACTTTTCAGTTCGCAGGCGCATGTCGGGATCGATAATTTCGGAAGCAGGAATGAGGTGCTCACGAATAATGGTCGCTACAATTTCCGGATCATTCACCAGAATATGATCACCGGCTGCATCAAGTGCATTTTCGCAGGCAGCAGCGTCATTTTTGCAGCGTGCCAGTTCAACAGCGGAAATCACTTTCTGATCAAACAATTGCTGACAATCGGGCATATAATAATAGCCCGGGCCTCTCACAAAAATTTTCTGGCTGCCCTGTATCAGGTTACCACTTTTCATCTGACTGGCAGTGATGATTACTTCTCCCGAATCATCGGGCTGCATTGCATATAGCTCAACTGTTGAATACCCAGGCCTGTACGCTGCTTCGCCTTCATTGACCGGTATAATTTTGATGACATCTGAAGAGGCGTCCCACACCACCGGCACCTCAGGATAATTTGACAAGGCATAAAAAAGTACAGGCTCACCCATCTCACCGAAATCACCCACTTTAACTTCCGGATTGCCTGCAACTATGAGTTCACCCTTCGGGAAGTGCCGCTCAAGCCATTCAACAGCTGCAGCGGTAGCATCTTTAAGTCCACCGGCCAGTGTAACCGATTTCTCGAGTGTTTTTACGGGATTACTAAATGTTACGTATGCGAAAAGTGCATTGGCGAGTTGCAGTTCTTTATACATAAAAGCATCTTCCGGAACAACCCGGCTCATGATATCAAGCGCCAGGGCACCACAGGGAACTATTGCACCCACAGCAGTGGGCAGTGATGCAATGCAGGCCACCGCATTGAGGGCTGTGCTTGCATAACCAGTATAGTCAGCCAGATCTTTCATGCTGAAATCTAATGGGATTGGGTTGAGAAGCGATGGGCCACCATCACCTGTGCCAGGAAGCATTTCAGTATTTTCAGGCGGCGCAGCTAATTGAACTTCATGAGAAGATATGAAATTGCCCAGGGTATCGAATACTGTAACCCTGGTTACATCATTGTAAATACTGCTGAAATGCATGGCGTACCCACCTGCCATCATACTTCTGGGTGTACCATTTTCATTATAAAGCATTACCACAGCCGGAGCATCTTCAGAAACTTTAAAAGTAAGCGATTTAATCCGCTTTTGATCTGCATCCAGATCAATACCAACAATATTTCCGTTTTCGTGCACACCCAACATGTCCATTGCCTTATCCGGCATTTTTACCAAAGCAAAATTATCATATAAGCCGGCTTTGTTTCCATGAGCTTCTGAACGTATTCCAGCGGCTGGACCGGTATAGGGTTGCCCTTCGGTCAGCTTAAGGAGTTGTTCTTTAACAGGATTCAATAATTTCAGCATTTGTTTGTCAGAAGCAGGCAATACATTCTCCACCCAGCCTTTGTCGCTCAAATATTGTCTTTCCGTAATGCTGATGGTGAGTGTACCCGTTCTGTATTCAAGGCCAAACTTAACGCGATTGTCAAACAACAGTGTTTTATACCGGTAATAACTCGTATAAGCCGTGCCTTGCCGCTTGTTAATCAGAGGCCGGGGGTATTTTAAATCTGCAAAAACTTTGATAACAGCGGGCCAGACAGCCTCACTTGAGACATTATCAATCGTTACTGAATGCTCATTTTGAGCCTGAACAAATGTTGTCATATACAGCAAGGCCACAGCCATGCAAAATACATTAGCTTTTCGCATAAGTAAAGGTTTTAGGAAGAAATGGTTTTTCAGTGTAAAAAAATCAGGTATTCAGGTGAAGACTACAGCTGGTCCGGGCATTGAAAAGCCAACCACACCAGGGAAGTTATGTGAAAAAGAAAGAACAATTTGTGCTGTGGAATTGCAATATTAAGTAAATTTGAAAAAAATAACAAGCAAAATCATAATAAATTTGAATAAATATGAACAATTCGCGTATCAAAGTCATTGAAGGCGACATCACAGATTTTGAGGGTGATGCCATTGTAAATGCGGCAAACAACAGTTTGCTGGGAGGCGGTGGTGTGGATGGAGCCATTCACCGTGCTGCCGGACCGGAGCTTTACGATGCCTGTTATGAAATAGGAGGATGCCCCACCGGTGAAGCCCGGATAACACCCGGGTTCAGGCTGCCTGCGCGCTATGTAATCCACACGGTGGGCCCGGTTTGGCGGGGCGGAAATCATGATGAAGACAGGCTGCTTGCTTCCTGTTATACCGAAAGCCTAAAACTGGCTGCAGAAAATGAGATTGATTCCATTGCCTTCCCCTCCATTAGCACCGGAGCCTATGGATTCCCACATAAGAAAGCTGCCACTATTGCCATTCGTACTGTAAAGCAATGGCTAAATGATCCGAAGCTTCCCGCAGACATTACTTTTGTTTGCTTTGGACAGCAGATGTATCAGCTTTATCTCGATTTACTGGAGGATAAGAATTGATTTTCATTTCTTTTGATAAAGCCCGGTATGTTCTGTAGTCAGCTACATTCCAGCTTTGCCAGTTGAGTAAAGGGTATCCGTAAACAAAATTCTGACAACGCTTATTTACATGTTTCGCATAACTATACAGAGACATGTACCTATCTGAAAAATCGAATTTCTGCTCCTGGGCCTCCTTAATTTCCGCTATCTGCAACGTTGATTCTCTCAGCACCGGCAATGTGCTTCCATCAAGGAAAGCCATAAAGTCAGTATGGAAAAACGAAGTGGTATAATGTTTATAGTTGTATCGCGCAATAACTACGTCCCAGTTTATCAGACTCAGAGCTACAACCATCAGGTAGGCAGCAATGCTGTTATAATAGAAGAGATAGTTATTCGTTTTTCTGTTGATAATCTTTATCATTACGGTAGCTATCCCGAAAAGGGTAAGCAAGAGAAAAGCATACACCCAAATGCGCTTGAATGCCAGGTTAAAATGCTGGATATAGAGCCAGTTGCGAATGCCCACAGAAATGGAAAGTAAGGCGTTTTGTGCCAGCCATACCAGGGCCAGCTTTAAGAGGAGTTTTCTGCGTGGATAAAAGTTCAGGCTTGCCCGGAAATAGTAGAGTACGATAAGGATAGAAATGACGATTGAAAATACCAGCAGCCAGGTACCAGCGTGCACAAATTGTTTGAGATAATCTCCATTCCAGTCAAAATGGAACCAGACATTCCAGATATCAAGCACATTCATTATTCCAATCAACACGTTGAGTAATATCAGTAACACAATGCCCGAACGAAATTCGATGCGCAGCAATGCAGGTTTGCCCGCCGGATTTCGTTTTTGCCGGTGCAATTGCATGGGAATGGATTCATTGATGAGTTTGAAAAAATCCCTGGACTGACCAAATACAAAGGCTGTTGAAATAAGCAATCCCGCAACAAATAACCAAAAATTTGCAGGATCAATAAATTTAAAAAGCTGCTCAAACCAAATGCCCAGTCGCTCTATAAAGTTACCGGTAAGGGCATCAAAAAATGGACTTGCTCCTGCATACAGCATTACAAATACCAGCGCTATGATCAGTGGAAAAAGAACAATGAGTAGAAACCTGGCAACGTATCTTTTGCCTCCAGTATTGGAATTAAAACTAAAAAGATGACTTAAATAAATATAAAACCCGGAAATACCGGCAGAAAATGAAGCCGGGACAAGGTTTATCAGTTGTTTTGTGTGATTGTCAGCCGATATTCCGACCAACAGAATCAAAGAGATGACATTGGCAAAAACTGCCGTTGCTGATCCATAAAGCAGTGACATAAATCCGGAAATCAACAAACCGGAACTCAATATCAACTGGGTAGTATTTGCCGCATTGATTCTGCCGCTGGTGTACAACAGCATCAATACCAAAACATCCATGACCAAAACATTAACGCCGGCTTGTTGACCCTGCAAGAGGTAAGCAAACAAAAGAGCAAAAATCAATGGTAAAAGCAGCCGGATTTTTTTCATGGATTTTATTTTGATTAACGGGATTATGGTCTGAATATTGTCATCGCTAACATATAGCCTGACCTGATATCTAAATTCTCAAGAGTTGCTATTCAGTGAATAATATATTATTAAGTAAGCGATTTCTCATATTATTACCAACTGAAATGTCAAAAAATCTATTAACCGGTCTGGGTTGGTCTATCCGTAGTAAGCATAAACCAATGACTCCACCCCCATTTTCAAAACTTTTAAATGACAACGATAATTTCAGAAATATATTCGAGAACTACCCATTCAAAAAAATTGATGAAGGTATATTGATTCCTGCCTAAATAAATATCCCGGCTCCATTTACGAAATATTGAAGTTAAAACCCTCAGGTTGTATCTGGGGTGGAAGGGAATAAGCTATTATAGAACAAAGGAAGGTCATAAAACTCCAGGCAGATCTGACTTATCCAGGCCCATTGTGTTCCAAACATGTAAGCCCGGTTCCTGAGTTTATTAAGTGGAGCGGAAAACGGCAATTCCGATGGAAATGGGTCGGGCAGGGGGCCCATGACAGTCATTTTGACTTTAATATTTACAATCTTTCATGGGTAGAATCACAGCAAAGCTAACTGTATCATACCTGCGATTAATCATTGATTATTGGCCTAATATAATTTATCACAGGAAAAATTTTAATTTAATTGTTTCCCTTCACCAAATACCAGTCAATCCATGAATCCATCTGTTTGGCGGAGTTTGGACGAAGTATGATTTCCCGTTTATTGCTCAACAAGAATATAGTTGGCGTTGCAAAGACATGGTAAGATTTAGCTACCGGACTTTCCCACTTCTGATAGTCGCAGATACTAATAAAAGGAAAAGGGGTTATGAATTTGTTGAAAATTTCTTTGTTTTCATCCAGAGCAACAAAAACAACTTCTACGTTTTGTTCTTTCCATTTTTGGTATAAACCGGCAATTTGTATAAGCTCCTGCGGACATGTGGGACACCAGCTTGATCCGAAAACCAGAACGGTATAACTGGCATGAATATCTGTTAATTTTTGGGGAGCATTGCCCTCTGATGTGTAACCAGGCGTAAAAACATCTCCCATGAATTCAAAATCGGGGGCTGTTTTTCCTATTTTCATGGCACGATAGCTTTCCAATTGTGAAGCGAGGTTGCTATCAACAGTGCAACTTTCTTCGTTCAAGACTTTTAATGCCAGATATTCCTAGGCTGTAAACAAGCTACGTTTTTCCAGAAGTTTAAAAAGGAAATTTGTTATTGTATTAAATTTTCTCTCGTCAGGTCTGAGGTTTTCAATCATATAATCGATAGAGGTATTCATCTCGAAGAAAACTGAATCCAATGAACGCCCGCTGTTTTCAATCAACCAAAAATGAGCTTCGATGGCTTCGCGCAATAACCCGCTTTTATAGAGCCGTTGGTCAGTATAGTCTAATTCTCTGAATGCTTTTATTGTAGCCGGAATTTCGTCGATGTGAAATTGGGCTATGGAAGAAACTGAACTAACTAACTTGCGTACCGGAAGATACCAGCTTATATAGGTTGCTTTATCCATGCCTGTTAAAAACGAATTGTCTTCTGCTTTTATCCGCTGTTTTTCTTTTTCTATTGCTTTTTGAGGAAGTTTATGTGTTGCGAAGAGAGAGTCCTGAGTGTAGATTTTGGACAGATAATTCCATGCGCTAAGGGCTTGTTCCCAACGTGCATGTTCTGAAGCGTATTGTGCAAACAATTGATTTTCTTTTCCAGATAGAATAGTAACACTTTCTGGCGAGTTTAGAATATTGCCTTTCAGTTGAACATCCTCCATTTCAAGTACTACAAAATAAGCTTTTTTATCTGATGCAGATAAATATCCCATTCCCAGATCCTTTTTGGCAAAACGCAAGGCAAATTTGCCATCTTTTGAAACCATTGTGCTATCGATGGTGTAAATGCCGAAATCCTGAAAGCCTACCAATTTCACCTGTTGTCCAGCCAAAGGAGGAAAACTGCCTGTAATACTGTTCTGTGCAAAAGCATGGGCCGATATAAGAAAAAGAATCAGCAGAAAAAGAAAGTTTTTAAATTTCATCCCAGAAGATGGTTTTAAAGTATTCTGAAACACGGGGCATGATTTAATGTTTGCTATTTGCCTTATAGCTTATCTATAAATTTTTAGAATCTCTATTTGGCAAAAATCCTGAATTAAAAAAGGTAGAAAGTTTATAAAACTTTTATTTTATAAACTTCTACCTTCAATCTTTAACTTATTTAATCCTGAATACAGCGCACACTGTCGCCGGTCGCCCGGTGACTACTGATCACATAGGCAGTGGTTCTGAAACTCAGGAAACGTGAGTAGATACCACCCGCTTCAAGAGACAGTGTACTTGACCAATAGCAACCACTTCTTCCAACACTCATGAGCGAACCATCGCTGTAAGTGCGTTGACCGGCTACAGTCAACTTTAGGGGTGAGTTAAATGCACCCGCTGCATTGTTACTGCTCCAGCTTCCGCGTTCTGATTCCCATTCTGCTTCAGTTGGTAAACGGTAACCACTGGGGCAGGGGTTATTGACGCCGTTTACACCCTGCCACAGGTTGTCGTTTTGTGGTACGCGCCAATCAAAAGGGCTGTCGGGATTCATAATAAAATCGCCATGCCCCGGGGTATCGCTGCTACTTAATGTAGAAGTTATACCGGATGTACGTATTTCATGTCCATCAGTTCCTCTGCCCCATTGATATAAATCGCCATAAGCAAGGGAATCTGTGCTTGAAGTTGCAACTTGTGAAGCACCAAGATTCCTGTCCAGCCATGTTCTTCCCGTAGCCGGGTTCACTACACTGCCAAACCCGCCACCGCACGCATTTGTCTCAAGCGCAATAACATTAGAGTTGACGGTGGTTCCAAAGTTATTACTAGCTCTTAACCTGTAATAATAGTTAGTGCCACAAATTAAACCACTTACTGCATAGCTTGTAACATCGTCAACTTGGTGGTTGTTATATATCCAGGTTCCGGTGAAATCACCTTCACTGTTTACATCTATGTAATAAGTGTTTGCCCTTTCACTTACCGTCCAGTTGGCATCAAAGCTTTCTTCGGTAATGTTGGTAGCAGCAGTAGCTATAAATGGGCCAGGCAATTGAGAACCAGTTGTGCCCGCAACCCATGTAGGGGTATTGTTAACAAAAGTCATTATATCGCCTTCATTACCTGCTAAAACGATTACCCATTCCGCACCATTCCAATATTGCATTTCACCTGCTTGTGTACCGTAAGGCACTCTTGGATCAATTTCGGTAATTGTACCGGTAAATGAATCAGCCGTTTGGGAATGTAAAGCATAAGGCACACTAAGCAATTGGCTTGTGCCGGTAATGCTGTAGTTTGTTCCACCGCTTAGGTCAGTTTCAATTTTAATAAAATAAGGCCCTTCTGTCCAGTTGATGGCAAAATCACCACTTATGGATGTGCCTGACCCAATTTCCATGCTTACTAAACCATTTGCATTGCTGGTTGGAGCTTGGGTTTCAACATACACCGCTGTTCCCATTGCCGAATCTTGTAAAATGCTGATCTGCATTCCAACTTGCGTGTTCATTACTAAAACATCGTTGTTGTTGATTGTTCATAACAATGTTTGTTTGACTGCCCGTAATCTTTTGGGTTTGCAAAAGTTTCCCATGCAAATCGTATAGTTCGAATGTTAAAGTTGAAAAGTTAAAGTCCTTGACTTCCAATATAAGATAATCAGCAGTAGGGTTTGGATAAGCATAAACCGAAAGCTTAATACCATTGGCTTCTTCAATCCCTGTTACTACCCAAATCTCGAATGGCTGCTGCACTCCTTGGTCCAACGAACCATTTGTTCCTGTGTTTGTGGTATAAACTACCTGACCAACGGAATAACATACTGAGCCTCCGCTTCCTGTAGCATTGCCACCTGTGGCGTTAATGCTTTCTTGGGCCATGGTAGATGAAAGATAAAAAATGCAGGCTAAAAGCAACATTGCTGTTACTATGTTTTTATCTCTTAACTTTCTACTTTTTACGCTCAATTTGTATCGCATATTTGACCTCCTTTTTTCAATGGTTAATACTTTCAATTTAATTCAACTCCTTGTGTCACTTTCTGTCGGTGTCAATTCGAATTTTCCCCAATGAACTTAACCCTTCGGACAACCAACTACTTTATTGATCCACATTACCAGCCAGACATTTTTATTGCAAGAAATAAAGCCACAGAAATTCAGGATATTTCTCAATCGTAGCGTGAAATTCATTTAACATTATTGCCTGCATCAAGTTCTAAATTTTCAATGCAACAAAGATATTCCATGAAAATGAGTAAACCATTCCGTGCTGATGGGTATGTTTCCCTTAAATTTGCATCCGGGTCAGCACGTATTTTTGTCTAAGTGTGTGTTTTATATTTCAATGGGATTTATTTCAACTTACTTTTGTAATGTCGGAAGCTTAACTGCTAAATCACCAAAAACAAACTAAAGCATGTTCATCCATCATTTTATATTAAAAAAAACAGGCTGAAATGCAAAAACTTATTCATTTATGATTTGTTTGTAAACTTTTTCAACTTTAGATTATTTCCTTTTTACCTGCTTTTCGTGTCGCTCACCGGGTATGCCCAGAATACCATTGTGAGAGTTAGTGTTGATAGCAATAACATGACTGAAATAAGCGCAGATAGTCTTATAAAAACCGCCATGAATGTCCTGTACTCTTATCCCGACAGTGCGCGATCAATCAATATTAAAGCTATCATTGCCGATAGCCTCAATGAGAAACACAATCATTCCGGAAACCTGAATCTACTTGGATCAACCTATAACGTACAGGATAACTATGGTCAGGCGCTCAATTACTACTACAAGGCACTGGAAAGTGCACAACAACACAATGATACGGTAAGATTGGGGGCCATCTATAATAACATAGGTGTTCTTTATTTAAAAACCGGAAACTTTAAAGATGCACTGGATTATTATCTGAAAGCATTGGAGCGGTTTCAGCGTTCGGGGAGTAAGAAAAATGCGGCTGGCGTTTACAATAATATCGGACTTCTATTCAATGAGCTTGAGAACAGCGAAAAGGCTTTAATCAATTTTCAACTTGCCCTTGAAAACTTTAAATTAGTTGGCGACAGCATCGGTATTTCAACGGCTTTGGGCAACAAAGGTCTGATGTTTGCAAAAAAAATGAAAGTCGACTCGGCGCATTTTTATTTTGATAAAGCTGCAGGGATTTCTCAAAGAAACGACAATATTTACGGGCTATGCAGCATATACCAGGATAAGGCCAACTTTTATTTAAAGACAAACAACACAATTGATGCAAAAAATTATTACTCCCTCAGCCGAACCTTATCGCAATCCATTATACAGCCTTACCAAGAGGCTTCATCGATGTTAGGGCTGGCACAGGTTTTACTCAAAGAGGGTAATTTAAGCAATGCTTTGGACGAGGCAACCGCAGCTTTAGAAATCGGTAAGCAGTTGAACAATCAGGTGCTTCAGTACGAATCTCACAACGTGCTATCTCAAATTTATGAGAAGAATGGCTCATTCGATAAAAGCCTTCAGCACTTCCGTCAGTATGTAACTATGAAAGATGAATTGTTGAACCAAACCGTACTTCATCAGATTTACAATTTAGAAATCAACACCTTAAGCCAGGCCAATACTTTTCAACAGTTGCAAATTGAAAGCCAGCAGTTAAGCATCAGCAAAAAGAATAATCTACTCCTGTTCATTGGAATTGCATTCTTACTCGTTATCATCGGAATCTACTTGCTTTACCATAATTATAAGCACAAACAACAGGTAAAGCTGCAGCAGGCCATCATTGACCTCACCGAAAAAAAATCGCGCGATGCTGTTTCCGCCGAAATACAAGAGCGCCAAAGAATTGGCCGCGAACTGCATGATGGTTTAGGGCAGGTTTTATCCGTAGCACGGTTGAATTTAAGTGTGTTGCATCAAAAAAGACAATTGACCGATAGCAGAAAAGAGGAACTTTTCGATACTACCTTTAAAAGTATTGATGAAGCTTTTACTGAGTTACGTAATATTTCACACAACCTTGCGCCAACCCTGCTTTCGGAAAAAGGTCTGATTGAGGCGCTGAAAAATCTTTCAGATATAATCAACAAAACCAACCATCTTAAAATGCAGGTAGAGTCATTCGGCTTCTTTACAGATTTAGATAACTTGACCGAGCATACGATTTACAGGGCAATTCAGGAACTGCTTAACAATGCAATTAAACATGCTGAGGCGAAGTTTATTTACGGTTCAACTTATTAAAAGCGAAAAAGAGGTTACACTTATGGTTGAAGACAACGGACATGGTTTTAATGTAAATGATACGGGAACCAATAATGGAGGAGGTATTGGCAACATTAAATCAAGAGTAGAAAATTTGAATGGCAGTATGTATGTGGACTCACTAATTGACCGTGGCACCATTGTTAGTATTGTCATTCCATTAAAATAAAATAATGTCACAAGAAAAAATCATTAAAGTTTTGGTGGTTGATGACCATCAGTTGATTATTGATGGCCTCAAATCATTGCTTCAGGATGAACCTGATATCGTTTTTGCCGGAGGCGCAAATTCCATGCAGGAGGCTATCGACTTTGTGAGTAATAACCCCGTACAGGTTGTTCTGGCTGATATTAGTATGCCAGAAGGATCTGGAATTGAAACAACGCGCAGTTTAAAAGAAATTCAGCCCGACATTCAGATATTGGCCCTGACAATGCATGAAGACATTAACATGATCAGAAAGATGGTGGAAGCAGGAGCATCAGGATATATCCTCAAACGCACCAATATGAATGAAGTGTTGGAGGCGATTCGGATAGTAGCAAAAGGCGAAAAATACCTCGGTCGGGATGTTCAGGAAATCCTGCTAAATAATATGAGTCAGTCCGCAACTCCCTCCGAACTAACCGTAGGCCAATCAGTGCTTACACAGCGCGAAAAAGAAATTCTTATTCTGATTGCCAATGAAATGCAGAACGACGAAATTGCTGAGAAACTGTTTATCAGTGAACGAACGGTAGAAACGCACCGTCACAATATGTTTACCAAAACAAAAACAAAGTCGATTGTTGGTCTGATTAAGTACGCAATTGCCAATGGGTTGATTGATGAAAATCCCGGTTGACCCTAACCCACTTTTCAAGTTTTAACACACTAGGTGTTTTTGATGAAGCAAGGTTGAATGAATAAAGGTATAAAAAAAGGCCCCCATCTTAAGAAGGCCATGATATACTTATAATTCATTGGTTTTTAAGTGGAGCGGAAAACGGGATTCGAACCCGCGACCCTCAGCTTGGGAAGCTGATGCTCTACCAACTGAGCTACTTCCGCATTGATGCCGCAAATTTACAAAAAGAAGCATTTAAACCCGGTATTTGCATTGTTTTTTTTATTCATAGGAAAAACTGCTGTTAATGCGGGGCTTTTTCCGTAATTTTATCGCCTTATAAACGATAAGTCCATAAATATGACTAAAAAGCCTCATTTAAGTTTCTGGCAGATCTGGAACATGAGTTTTGGGTTTCTGGGTATTCAGTTTGGGTTTGCGCTGCAAAATGCCAATGTAAGCCGGATTTTTGAAACCCTGGGTGCGAAAGTGGATGAAATTCCCATCCTTTGGATCGCCGCTCCGGTTACCGGTTTGATTATTCAGCCCATCATCGGGCATATGAGCGACAATACCTGGAACCGTCTGGGCCGGCGAAGACCCTATTTCCTGGTGGGCGCCATTTTGGCTTCACTGGCACTTATTATTATGCCCAACTCACCTACCCTTTGGGTGGCTGCCGGTATGTTGTGGATTATGGACGCATCCATCAATATTTCTATGGAGCCTTTCCGGGCTTTCGTGGGCGATATGTTGCCTTCGGAGCAACGCACCAAAGGTTTCGCCATGCAGAGCTTCTTTATTGGAACCGGAGCAGTAGTGGCTTCTGCATTGCCTTATATACTGACCAACTGGTTCGGCATCGCCAATACAGCACCCGAAGGAATCATCCCGCCGTCGGTTCAATACTCCTTTTATCTGGGTGCAGCCGCTTTTTTCGGTGCAGTTATCTGGACAGTGGTGCGCAGTAAAGAGTATTCACCCGAAGAACTGCGCGCCCATGCCCTGGCGGAGGGCAACATCACAGAGAATGAACATCACGACGAGATAGAACAGCCTCAAAAAACCGGTAGTATCTTCCTCATCCGCAGTGCGATATGGATTGCAACAGGCCTGGTGCTCTCCTATCTGATCTATTACTTTAAACTCCATCCTGAATTATATATTTTCACAGTGGGTTTAGCAGCTTATGGTATGATGTTGCTGATTTCAGGATTACTCATCAAAAACGGCAAAACTCAAAATGGGGTGGCCGTTGTCATGCACGACTTCTACAAAATGCCCAAAACCATGGCGCAACTGGCTATTGTTCAATTTTTCTCCTGGTTTGCCCTTTTCGCCATGTGGATTTACACCACTTCGGCGGTTACTGCTCATATTTACGGCACTTCAGATACTACTTCTGAACTTTTTAACAAAGGGGCTGACTGGGTAGGCATTTGTTTTGCTGTTTATAATGGGGTAGCGGCTGTAGTGGCTTTTCTATTGCCGGTTATAGCCAAACGAACTTCGCGTAAATTCACCCACATGATCTCGCTTATTGCCGGAGGCATCGGATTATTGTCTATTTATTTTATCAAAGACCCGAACTTATTGTTGGTTTCTATGGTTGGTGTCGGTCTGGCCTGGGCAAGTATCCTCTCCATGCCTTATGCCATACTGGCCGGGGCATTACCCAGTCATAAAATGGGTACTTACATGGGCATCTTCAACTTTTTTATTGTCATCCCTCAGATTCTGGCTGCCAGCATCCTCGGTTTTCTCACCCGCGACCTGTTTGGGGGCCATGCCATCTATGCCCTGATGCTTGGGGGTGCTTCTATGTTTATTGCAGCCGCCACGGTGATGTTTGTTACTGATGATCATTGATTATGGAAAATACACGTAAAGCAGGCATTCTGCTTCATCCCACCTCGCTTCCAAACAATTATGGCATAGGCACTTTTGGCCCTGAAGCATATGCTTTCGTTGACTTTCTAAAAAAAGCCGGACAAAATATTTGGCAAATCCTGCCATTGGGACCCACCGGGCCGGGTGACTCACCCTATCAGTGCTATTCTGCCTTTGCACTGGACCCGATACTTATCGACCTGACCCACTTTGTAAAAAAAGGATGGCTTGAATCTTCGGATTTAAAGGAGGCCGAAAAAGCCAATTCAGGCAGGGTGGATTATGCATTTGCAAATGGTTCGCGATCCAATATTTTCAAAAAAGTGCATGACCTCTTTGAAACATCGGCAACACAAGAGGAAATAGCTGATTACGAGGCTTTTACGAGCAAACAAAGTTATTGGCTTAATGATTACGCATTATTTAAAGCCATTAAAGAAACCATGGCAGGTAAACCCTGGTATGAATGGCCTGACGAGATACGCCTGAGTGAAGCAGAATCACTGGCGCAATATAAAGAATCACTCAGTCAAAGGATTAAATATCACAAATACCTTCAATTTGTTGCCAACTACCAATGGCTGGCATTAAAAGAGTACGCGAATAAAAACAGCATTGAAATTATTGGAGATATACCTTTATATGTTTCTTACGACAGCAGCGATGCATGGGCCAATCATGAAGTTTTTATGCTGGATAAAAACCTTAACCCTGATCTGGTGGCCGGTGTTCCTCCTGACTTTTTCAGTGAAACCGGACAACTCTGGGGAAATGTGCTCTTCAATTGGGATTTTCTGAAACAAACCGGCTTTGAGTGGTGGATAAGGCGAATCAGCTATAACCTGGAATTAGCCGATATCATCCGAATCGATCATTTCAGGGGATTACTGGCTTTTTGGGCGGTTCCTTTTGGAGAAGAAACAGCCATAAACGGGAAATGGATAGATGCTCCCGGTAAAGAATTGTTTGAGGCACTATATGAAAAATTTGGTGAATTACCCATTATTGCAGAAGATCTGGGCGTAATTACTCCCGATGTGGATGCCTTGCGGGAGAAATATAATCTTCCCGGTATGAAAATCCTTCAGTTTGGGTTCGATGAGAGTGATTTTAACGGATTTTTACCCCATTTTTATCATCCCAATTCGGTAGTATATACCGGTACCCATGATAATGACACCGTGATGGGATGGTACAATGAGCTAAGCAGTGATATTAAGCTAAAATTTCATAAATATGCAGGCAGCATAGGCAGCGGGCCTCAGTGGCTGATGATTCGACTGGCCTGGGCTTCGGTTTCACAAATGGCGATCGCCCCTTTGCAGGATGTAATGGGGCTTGATACAGACTCACGGATGAACATACCGGGCACACTGGTCAATAACTGGCAGTGGCGCTATTTTGAAGGACAACTTCCTGATGAGTACGCACACCGGCTTAAAGATTTAAGCATTTTGTATAGTCGCATCAATCCGGATTTGAAAGACACCTCTGCAATCTGATACTAATTTCTGTATTTTACTACAGGTAAAGCGGAAGCAAGGAAAATTACTGTTTCCGGCTCTGCCAGATTTCATCCTTTCCGGTTCAGGCTTCTACCACCTGGTACTCCTTATTAATCAGCAAGTCAGCCTTAGGCCTCAATGTAAGTACTATCTGGTGTTCCTGCTCCAGCACCTGCATACGATATTCATTCTGAGGCTCTTTGCCGCGAACGATTTGCGCCTTTTTCGTCTCATGGTAGGTGAGTTCGATGAAAATGCTCAAATCAACCCTGGGTGTATTGATGGCGTATAAACCATCGATGATAATCATATCTACACCATTAAAATCGGTGGTGAGCTGGTCAACCTGTTCGGTAACCAAATCGACACATGGCATGGTAGAAACCCGGTTTTGCCGAAAATCCTCAATGTTCTTATTGATGGTATCCCAGTCATATTCACTCAGTCCGACCGACTGCTGAATGCCATGCTTTTTACGCCATTCCGTCCGCAACAGCGGGAGAATCCGGTAGTAATTGTCGATGTGAATGGGTTTGCATATGATGTTGGCTTTACGCAGCATCTTTGCAATAACATGCGCCAATTCCGTCTTTCCCGAGCCGGACTCCCCTGAAATGGCAATGATGAATTTATCCTTTTTGTTTTTCAGGATATAGGGCACAATCTCTTTGGCAGCATTTTCATGCTTTTCCGTAATTAAAAGAACATCTCCAAGCATATTATTCTAATTTTAATGGTTTTGTAGATTAATAGTGAAATATTTCACTGGCAGTATCAAAATCCAGATAGAAATCGGCCAGGGGTTTGAGGGATTGTACCACCTTATGTTCACGCTCCAGCACCTGCATCCTGAAATCATCCAATTCCTCCTTGCCCGATAGTTTTTGCTCTTCAAGGGTATCGTGATAGGTACTTTCAATAAAAACTTTCAGGTTTGCCTCTTCAATTTTCACAGAATACAAACCTTCGATAATCAGGACTTTTATTCCCTCAAAATTGGTGGTTAGTTGATCAATCTGTCCGGTAAACAAATCCACACACGGAATGGTGGTGAGCTTACCCTCCTTAAAACCTTTCAGATTTCGGTTGATTACTTCCCAGTCATATTCATTGTAACCCACACTTTCTATTCCATGGCGTTTGCGCCAGGCCGTTCGCTCGAGCGGGGCAATTTTGTAGTAATTGTCCATATGCAGCAATTTTACCCGAATGCCTTCTTTTCGCAATAAGCGACCGAGCATATGAGCCACTTCAGCCTTTCCGGTTTCTACCTCTCCCGAGATGGAGATGATGTATTTATCCGTCAACTCATCCTGAACCCTTTCGTAGATGGTCTGGGCAGCGTTTTCGTGCTTTTTATTCAGTAATAATATATCGTTTAGCATTTGCTTCTGTTTTTTTTCGTTAGAAAAGTCTTAAAATTTAAGCGTGAGCTTATTTCCGGGAGTCAACTGGAAGGATTTCCCTTTAATAAGGATTTGCGTTTTCTTGCCGGTTTGTTCAGCATGTTCAATCAACACACTTTCGTGAGAAGCCTCCAGATTGAAGCGCTGTCCCCGGAAGGAGAAGCCAAATTTAATGCTTCGCCAGGCTTTAGGCATATTCGGCTCAATCCTGATGATTTCGCCGCGCAAATTCAGTCCGGCGTACGCATGCATGGCTATCAATACGGTGCCGGCCATTACGCCCAAATGTATGCCTTCGGCCGTGGTACCGCCTTGTATGTCCACATAATCGCTACCCAAAGCATCCTGATACAACTCCCAGCTCAACTCACGATCACCAATCATATTGGCAAGTTGTGCATGTACCACCCTGCTGAGTGTTGATCCGTGAGAAGTGCGCGCCAGGTAATAGCTCAGATTTTCTTTCAGATAACCGGCACTCACCTGATAGCCCATTCCTTCCAATATATTGCGAACTTCCTCATCGTCGAGGTTGTAAAAGGTCATCAGGGTGTCGGCCTGTTTGGCAACCTTATATTCATCTGCCGATTTTCCTTCGGCCTTTAAAATGCGGTCGAGGCGGTAAATATTGTCATATTTTTTCTTATAATCATCCCAATCCAGCTCTTTCAGGTCGAAATAGCCATCGTATTGGGAAATTATGCCTTTATCAGAAATAACTACATTTAACTTCTGTGAAATTTCTTTCCAATGATTGAGTTCTTCCGTTGTTACAGAAGTTTTTTTCAGTATGGCTTTGGATGATTTACCCAGTTTTTCAACCAAATCAAAAGCTTTTCCGAAAGCCCATGCTACCATAATATTGGTATATGCATTATCGCGAAGACCACCTTCTGCTGCACCATGATACTGCTCGTGAAATTCATCGGGTCCCATAACACCTGCGATAGTATATCGGCCGGTTTTTGCATTTAGCTCAGCTTTTGATGCCCAGAAACGACAAATTTCAAGGAACATTTCGGCACCGTATTTCTTAATAAAATCCAAATCGCCGGTAATATGGAAATACTCCCAGATGTTGTATGCGATGGCAAGTGACACATGGCGTTGCAACGAACTATAATCGTCGCCCCAGTCACCGGTAAGCGGGTTCAGGTGAACAATCTGCGTTTCTTCGCGCCCATCGCTGCCACTTTGCCAGGGAAACATGGCGCCTTTATAACCGTGTTCTTCCGCATATGCCCGTGCTTTGTCCAGCCGGTTGTAACGATACAGCAAAGTCGCTTTTGCCGTTTCCGGGAAGTTCATGCTATAGAATGGCAGAATAAACAATTCATCCCAGAAGATATGGCCGCGATAGGCCTCACCATGCAGGCCGCGGGCCGTAAAACTGGCATCAATAGTGGCATTGTGTGGCGAAGCTGAAACCATGAGATGGTATAGATGCAGACGCAATAGTTTCTGATCCATGCGGTTGCCATCGATGACTATATCTATTTTCTGCCATATTTTAGACCATTGAACCACACTTTTCTCCACAATATCGTCAAACAGGGTTGTTGTAACGGCCATTATTCTTGCTGCACTCAATGGGTCGGCAACATCATCGTATTTTGAGGTGTAAATACCTACGGTTTTTTCAAGTCTGAGGGTTTCACTTCTTTGCACCGGCACAGAAAAATGTACAAATGCTTTTGATGGCAATACCTCTGCCGCACCTGTTATATCCAGTCGGTTGTTGTTGAGATACAGGTGATGATTTGCCGCTTCGGCTATTTGAATACCTGACTGCGTAGTATTTACCGAAACCCAAATCAGATTATCCTCACACCCCTGCTGGTCTTTTTCCAGGTGGCGCTGATTCAGTTGCTTGTATCGTTCCACTCCTTCGTTGATGATGTCTCCATCAATTCCGCTTTTCAGGGCTATATTTCCATTATAATTGAGCGGAGTAATTTCATACTGAAGGGCAGCCTGATGAGGAATGGCCATGTTTGCCATTCGCCTTGAAACCACCCTTGTTTGCCTTCCAATGCTATCGGTAACTACCATTTGGCGGGTAAATACTCCGGTGCGAAAATCAAGGTGCTTTTTAAATTCACTGATTTCAGCCTTATCAAAATCGAACCAGGGCTCTCCATCAATCCGAAAATTGACAGGCAACCAGTTGGGCACATTCACAAAGTCTTCATTTTCAATCAGGCGGTCGCCTACTTTAGATTCCAGGCGGTTGTACAGACCGGCAATATAAGTTCCGGGACTGTGGAATTCGGAGGATTTTGTCTCTTCCATTGCGCCCCGGGTACCAAAATAGCCATTTCCTACCGTGAGCAAGGCTTCGCGGGTGCGTTCTTTTTCAGGTTCATAAGCGTGGTAGGTAATTCCCCATTGGTCGTCTTCCAGAACTTTTTCAAACCACTGATTGATGCGGTCAATGTTGATTTCGCTGAGGTCATTTACAACGATGTCAGCACCATTTATTAACAATTCCCGTTCATTGTCTTCGCGGGCAACGCCAATTACCAGTCCAAAAGCTCCTCTGCGTCCGGCCTGAACGCCCGAAACAGCATCTTCTATAATTACCGTCCGGTGGTAAGTTACGCCAAGATTATCCGCAGCCCGGGTAAAAATATCGGGTTCAGGTTTGCCCTTTAGCTTAAGTTCGGCTGAAACCACGCCATCCACGCGGGTTTCAAACAGATGCAATAAATTTGCAGCTTCCAGCACGGGTTTACAATTCTTGCTGGATGAAGCCACGCCAATCCTGATGCCGGCCTCTTTCAATCCATAAATAAAGCTGTGGGTGCTTTCATACACTTCAACACCATCGCGCTTCAGAATTTCATTGAAAGCAAAATCCTTCCGGTTGCCCAGACCACAAACCGTTTCCTGTTCATATCCATCCGAAGGATCGCCATACGGCAACTCAATGCCCCTCGATTTCAGGAAATCATCTACTCCTTTGTATCGTGGTTTACCATCTACAAATGGCAGATAATCACCTATATGAGTAAACTCCTGGAAAGGTTCATTGTATTTTTTTTCGCGTTCCTTCAGGTAATCATCAAACATTGTTTTCCAGGCGCTACTGTGTACCAGCGCGGTTTTGGTGATTACACCATCCAGGTCAAATATAACGGCATCAAAATGGTTCTCAGACATATACTATTGATTATGTGTACTTTAAAGATAGGATTAATCCATGCAAAGATATGAAAAATAGCGATAAGGCGTGAAGTTTCCTCAATACAGACTGGTTTTTATCATATCGTGTAAGACACATTGCCGTGGTTTGAAGCCTACCCTTGTGGGGTTTATGGCTGATGAAATGAACTCAGCTGAAATAATGGAGATGTTGAAGACACTTTTCATGCTGTCGTAAAGAAAACAAACAGATTTTAATCCAACCAACAGCCAAAGTCAAAAAAATCCTGCTGAATCATTAAATACTTCAGAATAATTTTATAATATGAGTTATTTTATATATCTTTGATTATTAAATTTTAAAAACTCATTTTCATGAAAAAACTTATTCTTATTGTACTGCTGCTTCCCATTTTATCTGGGTGCAATAATAAAAAAAAGGAATACGAAACCTTAAGTGCACGCTACGATAGTTTATTGGCTATTGGATTTACGAAAGATACAGCTCTCATCGGCTATATGGAAGCCTTCAATACCATACAGTCCAATCTGGATTCTATAATGATAGCCGAAATGATCATTTCGCAGAGTACAAGCACAGAAGGAGAAGTTCAACCTGATGTCAGGGTAAAAATCAATCGTGACATTCAAATGATACTGGAAAAACTTCAGCAAAATAAAAATACCATTGCTGTGCTGCGCTCCAAAATGAAAAGCTCAAACAACCGGGTTACGGTGCTTGATGAAATGATTGAACGCATGAACCGGCAACAGGAGCAAAAAGATATGGAGATTGCGGAATTAAGCGAACGTTTGAAACGGATGAACTTTCAAATTGATACGCTTATGGCACAGGTAGAGGCAAAATCAGAAACCATCAGCGAACAGGCGACTGCTCTCAACACAGCCTATTACGTAATGGGCACCAAAAAAGAATTACGTGATCAGAATATCATTACCATGGAAGGCGGATTTGCAGGAATTGGCCGAAACAAGAAGATAAGGGATGACTTTGATTCTAAATACTTTACCCGAATAGACATTACACGGTTCAACTCCATTCCCATCATGCATAAAAAGGCAGATATCATTACCACCCACCCTTCTCAGTCTTATAAAATTTATGGCGAAAAATCAGTGGACAGCCTGGTAATTATAAATCCAAAAGAATTTTGGTCAGCTTCAAAGTATCTGGTGATTGTGATTGATTGAAGATAAGAATGAAATAAAGATAAAAAACCGGGGTGAACTGCTCCGGTTTTCCTGTTTTTAGGGATAAACCTGCAATATAATTGAATGAAAGCCAAGCTGTCTGGTTTATCCCTTGTACTTCAACTTAAATACCGGTCGGGATTACAAAAGCATAACCACGGCCAGTTCATTACTAAGCCATTGTAAAGCGTTTTTCATCTTTACCAACAATGGTCAGGTGAAGGACACCGGTTTTAATATGTGGTATAGAAAAGGCAAAAATTCCAGAATGACAGATTCAAAGAGGTTTGGACAAAAATTTATTTTATCAAAACTGCGCATTCTGTTTTGTGAATCAATCAGGCTTTATAATATCTTCATTTGAATTTGATAATCTTTTTTTTATATCTTTGTTAATAACATTTAAAACAAACTCAGGCTATATGTATACCATTCTTGTAGAAGCTTAATGGACATTTATCCAAACCCAACCTCAGGAATAACTTATTTTTCATGCCCAAAGGTAGACACACCCCTTGAAATCAGAATTTACAGCATTACAGGTAAAGAAGTGCTTTTCCAGATTATTGACAATCCTGTTCTGGATTTGAGTTATTTACCTGAAGGATTGTACCTTGTGAGGATTTCTTGTGAGGATTTCTGCGCGGTGAGAAAGTTGCTTAAGCGTTAAAAAAGCACTTATTAGATTCTGAAGGTGACTTAACAATTAAAAATAGATTGCTTTATTTTGAAAAAGGAGTTTGATTTGGAGAATAATTCATGATCAAACACACACTTAATAACCCCATGGTCCCATCAAAATTTTCGTTAAAAGTACAAACTTTCTTTGACCAACCGTCCGCCTGATAACGGATAGCTGTTTTTTGCTGGTCTCCTCCCCTGCCTGAAAAGGGCTGATGCGGAATTGCTTTAACCCGGCAAATGAGTTTAAGCCCTACCTGTTACTGGCAGTTTATTCTATCTGTTGAGCAATCCATTCTGTGAATGCTGATACTCTTGTCCATTCCATTATTTGTCCATAATAACCTGTTTTCATCAATTGTTTAAGATCAGTGCCTCCGCCAGAACAAATACCAATGAGTTCCCATTTTTCATTATTTTCCCTGAATAGCCCACCACCACTGTCACCGCCTGAGCTTATATATTCCAAAGGTCTTGGTACAGGGCTGCCTGATTTATTGCAGTCCTTTCTTTCGGGATGGTCGAAGTCACAGACAAGCAAAGTTTCAATACCCAAATATTTCTGTCCTGTTATACTGTCAACAACATTTTCTCCTGCAATTTTCTTATGGTAAACATTTACTAAATCAGGTCGATTGGCCGGGCCAGAAGCACCATAACCTACACCTACCACATTGGAGTTTAGTTCGTCAAAGGCAGTGTTGAGTTTTGCCGGTGAAATACTATTCAAAGGTTCCTCTAATTCAATAATGGCTATATCGCAAGAACCTGTGGTCAAACTATCCAGATAGTTGGGATGTAATAATAAACGCTTAACCTCGACCTTTTGCCCTTTGAATTCCAGATAAAGTTTAGCTACATCAGTTAATCTATCGTTAATGCCAACATCTATAACCATTGTCAATCCACTTATTTCCACGGTGTCATATCGGGTATCACTGTCAATAAAGACATGTGCAGCGGATAAAGCAAACCGGTCACTGATTAAAACACATGATCCTATTGCCGAAGTGTCTTGAAATACTTGACCCACGCAATCAAATTGTTTCTCAGCAGCCAATGTTAGGTATTTCTCTTCATCGACATCGTGCCTGATGATACCCGAAAAAAAAGTCAAAAATGCCAGGACACTTAGTGTTAAAACTTTTACTCTGTAGTGTTTCATTTTATTGATTGTTAATTTGTTTGCAGCGTTGTGTCAAAAGTCAGTTGCATTCTAAGCCATACCAATTTACCCTTCGAGTATTCTTATTAAATCATCATTTACATAAAAGACCACAACCCCATCTTTCATCGGACTGAGGATATGGGAATTCACCAATTCATCCATATATTTTGTTAATGTTGTCCGGGATGTTTTTCCAGTAATTTCGCCAATTACCCCAGGTTTAATGTAAGGTTGACTAAATATTGCTTCATTTACTTCTTTATTGTACCATTTAATTTTCCCTTTTGCATACTCAAGTGTTGAGTCCATTTGTGCCAATATCTCATTAATTCGGGTATTTGTCAATAACGAAGTTTTTTCAGTTGCCTCCAGCATAAATTCAATCCAGGATTCCCAGGAATTTCTTTGCGTTACAGCACCCAATTTATAATAATAATCTTCTTTATTTAAGATTATAAATTTTGACATATAAAGTACGGGCTGACACAATAATCCCTTACTGAATAAGTATAAAAGATTCAAAATTCGTCCTGTTCGGCCATTTCCATCCTGAAATGGATGAATAGCCTCAAACTGATAATGGGCCACACACATTTTCAATAGTGGGTCAGCGGTATATAAATCATCATTATTCAAGTACTCAACTAAATTTTCCATTAAAATTTCAATCAATCCTTCCGCTCTTGGTGGAGTATAAATTATTTCTCCGGGCCGAAATTCACTTTCACCTCTTTTTATGACTACCTGAGCTTGCGGAGGACGATATCCAGATGTGGTTTCTTTTATTTGATTAAAAATTCTCTTTATCAAACCGGTGTCAATCTTCTGATTTATTTGAAGTTCTTTATATCCTGCCCAAAGTGCCTCTCTATATTTTAATACCTCTTTTGTTGCTGGATTTACATTGGATTCCTTATTTGTATCAGAAATTGCCTTATAAAGTTCATCTTCTGTGGTAAAAATATTTTCGATTTCTGTAGAGGCTTTCGCTTCCTGCAATGCCAATGTATTTATTAACATTAAAGGGTTGGGCAATCTGTTCAAGTTCCCATTAACTGTTGCCAAAGCTCTCGTTGCAGCAACCAAACGTTTTAAAATAACAGGATTGTTTTCAATATCCTTACCTGGAGGTAATAATGGCAATTCATTATAAGGTCTTTTTCTATCGAATTTCGGCTCTTCCATAAATGTTCAATATTTTTTAGATTCTGGACACGATGCAAATATAAGTCCAAATATTGAAAACACAATGTTCAATTGTTCATATTTTGCAAATTATTGGACAATTACTCGTTTTTCCTGAAAAAACTGAACACATATTGGCTCAATGTTCAATAAATGGAAAATATTGAACAGACTACTTACTCTTACATACACCCCGAGGCCAGGCCGCACAATTAGCTATTCCCAGGCGCATCTTGCTTTTCATTTTTTTCTTCGCTCTGTTGCTTTTCAAAGTAAACTTCAGGTAGAATAATTCTCACCTCCTTTTCTGCCCCTTCTTTCAGCCAGTAAACGATGAAGTTGACTTTTGCACTCTTTAATTTATACCCTCTGCGTGCTTGTGCTTCTTTAAATTCCAGGAATCTTTTTGAAAACTTCAGAACCAAATCACCTTTTGAATTTGCACATCCATCTTCTTTTATTTTAAGCATTTCTCCGCTTAAGAGATGATTTACACGATGTTGAACAAAATCAAAATAGCCAAGATAAACATGCTCATGGGTCAGATGCATTGCCAACTCTTTTGGTGGTGGATAGATTATCCTGTCATCAACTTTTTCCAGATTCTCTGTCGAAAGGTTGTTCAGGAAATTTGAATTCAAGTGAACCGTCAAATTCTGTTTGGCCCTTGTCATGGCAACATACAACTGCCGCTTGCTTTCATCTGTGGTTGGGTTAAAATTTTCAAGCATCAGGAAAACATTATCAAACTCTTTCCCTTTGGCTTTGTGAATGGTTGAGACAAAAATTGTTTCTCCATTGCCATGGACAAAATCCTCCAACCTGGATTCGCGAATAAAATCCACCAAATCGGATTTATATCTCTTCTTTGGATTTGTCGCTTCAAAATCTTTGATGATGTTGGCACAAACCTCCAACTTATTACTGTTGCGAAACTTGTTTATTAATTCTCTTTTTGCCTTATCCCAAACATCATCGCAGATTATAAAAACATCATCAGCCAAATTTAATTGACTCAATAAAAATCTGACTTCTAATAGGTTATATAAGCTGAAACCATCATTGGTTTGAATCAGTTTCGCCTGTATCCCATTTTTTAACAGTAATCCTGAAATTTGCAGGGCTTCCTCATTCGTATTTGTAAGTACACATGTTGTTCCAGTAATTTCAGCCGTGAGGATATCATTTACAAGCGGTGCAGTGAGATTGCCGCTTTGATGGTGAACCAGTTTAATTTTCCCGTTGCCGGTTTGCTTTGGAATTATCGGTGTGTGTTTCAACCTGCGATGAATCCGTTTCACAAACTGATTGGTAAAATCAACCAGGTTGCTTTTGCTTCTGTAATTCTCAACCAATTCATGCTTTACCGCTTTATTTACCTGAATAAACTGTTCAAGATATTTAGAACTTGCCCCCCGGAATTCAAAAATGTTCTGGTCGTCATCCCCTACCACAATCACTCTCATTTCTTCGTTTTGCTCCATCAAAGCATTTATCAGGTCGAACTCATCTTCATCCATATCCTGTGCTTCATCAATTACCAATACTGTTTTTGTAATCCGGCTTACTTCAACTTCTCTGCTCCTGATTTTCTCAATCGTTTTTTTAATAATCACTCGTGATTTTTCCAAACTCCCAACCTTACCCAACAAATCAAAGCAGTAGGAGTGAAAAGTCTTTATTTCTATGTAGTTAGCAGCGTTTCCAATGAGTTTAAGCAAACGTTTTTTAAATTCAGTAGCTGCTGCCCTTGAAAAGGTAACCATAAGCAATTGCTCATGTTTTACATCTTCCATTAAGAGCAAGGATGCGAGTTTATGAACCAAAACCCTTGTTTTTCCACTTCCTGGGCCGGCTGCCACCACGATGTATTTCGATTCGTTGTCGTTGATAATACTCAACTGTGCGGGTGATAGCTCACCAAACAGTTGCCTGAATTTGGCAGGGGTCATTTTAAGCCTGAGTTCATCGGCCTTGCTCCCCGGAAAATATTTTCTAAGGAATGTGCTGTAATTTAACTGAAAATAGTCCTCAACAAATTGGAGTGCATTGCGATAATCGGATATCATTTTCCTGGCATACTCACCAACAATATGGATTTGCTGCACTTTATTTTCATAGAATTGATGAAGTTTCCCGTAATCCTCTTTCGTGTACCGTTTTTTATTGTCCTGCTCTAAACGTTCTATAGTCAGGCGGTTATATACCACCATAAAGCCTCCCTCAATCTTAATTGCCTCAATTTTTGACAGATAAAAAAGTGCATCCTCAATATCATCCAGGTCAACGTTCAGTTTAAACAGGCTTTGACTGTTTTCATAAGCTGTTTTTAATTCGTGTATTGAAAACTCAACCAACACTTCCTCTTTTCCAGTATCATCTTCGGAAGCATTCATATTGCTTTTCTGATAAAGAAATTCAACTAAAAACTTTGCCAACTCATGTCGCTTTTCCAGTTTCGCTTTCAACACATCAATGGGATGCAGTCGAAGCACAACCATGTGATTCTTTGAATATTCAATGTTGCGTCGTTTTATCCAGTGCTTAATTGCCCAGAAGTTGACGATGGTTTTAATCTTGTTGATACTTACATCTTCACATCCTCTGGCTTCAGCTTCTTCGTTAAGTTCCTTTATATGAAAAGTTTTTTCCTGGTCTTCAAATACAGGCAGCAAAAAGTTTTCAATCTTTCTGAACGCATTCACAATGCCGAGAGATCGGTTCTTGTTCTCCCCCTTTTTAATGAAAGCTGTCAAATCTTTTGCATCAGCCAGTATCTTTTCTTCACGAAGCAGGTTCACTATGTTTATCACTTCTTCTTTTACAATTCCCAGGTGGTCACTGATATAATCAATTCTTGATTCGGCTGCTTCATCATTTATTTCTTTTCTGCTTTTGCTTGAAAAAAGCTTCTTTATAATCCGGACACCTTTTTCCTTTTGTTTCTCTTCAAATTTTTCAGAGGACCTGATTTTGTCGATGGCTTCCTGTGCATTTCTGGAAAGTATGCTATTGGCAAACACTCTCGGCATATTTTGCCCGCGTTTTAAGTAGCCGGCATCTTCTAATGCAGCGATGGCTGTGGTTACTCTTGTTTCTATTTCAACCACATTATCGTCCCAGCCTGCTTTTCGCGCGATTTCCAGGGCAGAGTTCGACACTGTTGAACGGAACCGTGTAATATCTTTGATCGCCTTCCAGATTTGTTGAATCTCTTTAATGGAGAGTTTGGTTTGATTCAGCAGGATGAAATGTTTGCCGAGATCTTCCTCATTGAACAATACAAAGCAATCTGCAACAATATTTTCGTCCCGTCCTGCTCTCCCTGCTTCCTGAATGTAATTTTCAAGTGAATCAGATATTTCATAATGAACGACCATGCCGACATCCTTTTTGTCAACGCCCATCCCGAAAGCTGAAGTCGCAACCATAATGTGAACTTCACCCGAAATGAAAGCATCCTGGTTGGCAGTTTTCTCCTTCACATCCATTTTGCCATGATAGGGTTTTGCCTGAAAACCATCCTGGGTTAACCGCTCTGCAAGCTTATAGGCTTTCAGTGTCCTTGATACATAAACGATAGTCGGACAATTCTTCTCCTCAATCAAATCTCTGAGCGTTTGATATTTTTCTTCTTCATCACCTTTTTCAAAAACTTTGTACTGAAGATTTGATCTTGATGCTTTTGAAGAGAACAGTTCAAGCTCAAGCGAAAGCTTTTCTTTGAAGTAATTGCGAATATCTTCAATCACCTTTTGCTTTGCTGTAGCCGTAAAGCAAGAAACCGGAATTCCATTTTCAAGGTTTTTCTTTTCCTGAATGGACTTGATAAAATCACCGATGTACAGATAATCCACCCTGAAATCTTGTCCCCAGGAGGAAAAACAGTGGGCTTCATCAACAACGAATCGAACAATCTTTCTTCCTAAGATCAATCGTTCAATGGTTCGTGAACGCAACGACTCTGGTGAAATGTAAAGAATGGCTGCTGATCCATCTTCAACCCGCTCAAATGATTTTGCCCTTTCAATCGGGTCAAGCAATCCATTTATGGTTACTGCATCTGTAATTCCAATTTTTTCAAGATTGTCTACCTGATCTTTCATTAATGATTGCAATGGAGAAATCACCACTGTAAGGCCCTTGCAGGTTTCGCCACTCATCAATGCAGGAACCTGAAAAGTGATTGATTTCCCGCCACCGGTAGGAAAAATGGCAAGCAATGATTTATTATCTACTGCCGCCTTAACGGCATTCTCTTGTAAGGGCTCACCCCCAAATGTTTTATATGAATCAAATCCAAAAAATCGTTTCAACCCCCGATGAATGTCTAATGCATTGTTGCAATAGACACAACCGCTTATACAAGGTTTATTGCGTATCCGGAACATTATCCGCTCCACTTCCGGATAATTCTTTAGCACCCAGGGAGGGGTGATTGAGTTTATTTTTCTATGGTGGATAAAAGAGTTAACCAGCGATAAACAGTAGGCAAGCTCAATGGGATGTTCAGAAATTATTGGAGCGAGGTCAGCATGTTCGCAAATTTCGTTTTCAAACTTTTGCAGGATCAATTTCTCAAGGTCTCTGCTTTCGCCAACAAATGCGATGAAACGGAAAAAAGCATTAAATTCCGTTTTGTCATTCAGCAACAAATAGAAAATCTGTTTTAGACTTTCATCAATTTGTTTGAATGCGGCAATTTCATCGTAAAATAAATCTTTCGCCTTGATTGAGTCATTCAAAGGATTGTTAGTGTCTTCGGATTGTAGTTTGTCATCTTTTAATAAAGCATGATAGGGCCTGGTTGGGAAAAGTAAGGGAGAAAGAAAGAGGGTGTCAATGATATTTGCCTGATTAATTCCTGCATCAGTAAGTGCTTTGCTGGTGTACTTTATGTCGTGAGCAAGAATGTTGTGTCCGCAGATGAATTGTGTTCCTTTTAGAAACCGGACAAACTCAACCACCGAAGCTTTATGAAAAAAACTTCCATCATCTTTAACACTTCCAATGTCAAGAATCTTTCGGCTCTTAGGTTCAATTTCAGTATCAATAAAAGCAATTGAGTTCATATTCAGTTGTCGGAAATTTTATGCGTTCATCCGGGCACTATATCTGTAATCTATTTCTTTAAAGTGATCAGGAGCCCGTTTTGCGGATACAGTTCTGATGCATCCGTTATGAATCCGCTTTACCAGAGGTCAAATTTGCGTTTTTCCATTGGAATCTCTCTTACTTTCGCAATATTTATGATTAATCTGTCAAGTATCTTTTTAAACGCCTTTTTGTCAGGTGGATCATCAAAGAAAATTTCCATAATGACCTCTTCTAATTCCCATTCTGTCAGCCATTCCTTAATCAGGGATGCTGATTCATCCAGAAATTCATTGTCTGAATCGCAATCATTTGCCAATATTCCAAATTGCAGCGCTAAATCATGATGAAAGTGTTCTGCTGTACCAATGACCGCTGAATATGTTTCTTTTGATAAATCATCTGTATCCATATGGTATGTTTTTTAAACAAGCCTGGTTATGCGCTATCAGGCAATTTTGGAAACCCCATCAGCGCAGCCGGCAAAAACTTCGTTAAAAATACAAACTTTCTTAATACCATCGTTCAGGTATTATGTAGCCGGAAGGCTGGTTTGCACGAGACAAGAAATTTATGGACAATTATGTCTATTAAATTTTCGACTGTATAATAGTAATTGCAATGTATTCAGATACTTTCACTAGTGCGTAACCGACAAATTTCAGGATTAGCAGTTGATTGCGTGAGTTTCACGGTCTGACCGGACAAAGCACGAGCGGCCTTAAAAGTGCCAAAAACTACATCAAATGGGCCAGTAGTTATACAAAATATGAGTCACCCTTTTTATTTCAATGGTCTTAAATCTTCAAATTTAGCATCAATTTCAATTCCAAATTCTTTCTCAATGATTGATAGATACGATGAATCATCTTTGAGCAACATTACTTCTTCTTTTCCGTTTATTATCTTCTTAAGGCTGTTATTAAACAAGGTAATCATACCATTTTTTACAGGGAGAGCTGCAACTCTGGAATTGACAAAAATAGATTCAGGGCTCGTAGAAGTATAATGTTTTCCGTATTCAATATCTCCCCGACAAACATGGCTTAAATCAAAACTATATAGGCTTCTCCAATCTTCGTCATTCATACGCTGAAGCATATAACCAAATAATTCGATTTCTATTAACCTATACGTTTGATTCTCAAACATAACAGGCACGTTACAAACAAGCGGTATTGGAACTGGTGGTGATCCGGCACCAAATCCCAAATCTACCAACCATCTTTTCTCATCAATAGTAACTAAGGTCACCTGATGTCCTCTTCCTGTTGGCTCACCAGTTATATGCACTCGTCCCAGCAAAGGGCGTGCTTCAAATCCAAATGATTTAAGCGCTAATAAAAGAAGTCCATTTAACTCTGAACAGTATCCTCCACGCTTATTCCTGACCATTTTATGTACTAAAGATTCAGGATCAACATTGATGTTTCTTCCAAGGCAAATATCAAAGTTTTCGAAAGGAATGGTTGTATGCTGCGCATGGTGAATTGACTTCAGGCACTCAAAGTTAATAGAAACTTTCCCGTCGAAGTTTATTCGATTTAAATATTCTTCTTTGTTAAATGTAAAACCACTCATTTTATTCTGTAGTTAATTGTGTTCAACTGCAAATATATTCCTGGAAGTTCAAAACTCGTTCTGCTGTACCAATGATCGTTGAATGTGCTTCTCTTGATAAATCGTTTATATCTGATTTTCTGAATCTTGAACCTTTACTGGTAACGCCATCCCTTGTTAATTCAGCTAAATCAGGTGTTATTTCTTTCTCAAAAGTGCGGATAATGTTTGAAATCAGCTCTATTTGAATTTATCCCGTAATTATACAGTTCTGAAAATAAAAACAAGGCAGCCACAGGATATCTGCAACTGCCCTGCCAGAAAAATGATAAGCTGTAATTTTACAGCAACCATGGATCATCTAAAGGATCAATATAATCCTTGGTGTTTGTATCAATTTCAACTCCGGGGTCTGCCGGTGTAGTAGGTGTGTTTAATTCCGGGTGTCTGTTATTGGCTTTCAGTTGATTTTCATGAGAATCTCTTTTTGGCAGATTCAAATCCACATCGTCCATTGAAATATTCATCGCTTTTGCTACGCCCTTTCCATAGGCTGGATCGGCCTGGTAGCAATGGTAAATATGCCGGTGCTTTATCTGAAGGGTTGAATCACCCATATTCCGGGCCGTATTGTCAAACAATACTTGTTGTTGATCTGGGGTCATTCCTCTGAAGAGAAGTCCGGGCTGGGTGAAGTAGTCTGAATCATCCTCCCTAAAGTCATATCTGTAAACATCACCACCTTTTTCCGGGGGCAGATTGTCTTTAAGGCTGTCTGTCCAGTTGCCATAGCTATTGGGCTCGTAATGCAATTCGCTTCCCAGGTTTCCATCCACGCGCATTTGTCCATCGCGATGGAAGCTGTGTGGCTGTTTAACTGCTTTGGGTGAATTTACCGGTATTTGATGGTGATTTACACCCAGACGATACCTTTGCGCATCTCCATAAGAGAACAAACGCCCCTGTAGCATACGGTCGGGTGAGAAACTGATCCCCGGCACTACATTGGCAGGATTAAAAGCAGCCTGTTCGATGTCGGCAAAATAGTTGTCAGGATTCCTGTTTAATTCAAACTCACCAACCGGGATAAGCGGAAAGTCTTTCTTTAACCACATTTTAGTCAGGTCGAAAGGATTGTTTTCCATAGCTTCTGCTTGTGCTTCAGTCATAATCTGCACATAAACTTTCCATTTGGGAAATATTCCTTTTTCAATGGCTGTATAAAGATCCCGCTGATGAGATTCCCTATCCATCCCTACTACTTTCCCGGCTTCCTGATCCGTCAGATTTTTTATTCCCTGTTGTGCTCTGAAGTGGAACTTAACCCACACCCGCTCATTTCTGGCATTGATAAAACTGTAAGCATGGGAGCTAAACCCGTGCATGTGCCGGTATGAAGATGGAATTCCCCGGTCGCCCATAATTATGGTCAACTGCAAAAGTGCTTCGGGCAACGACGACCAAAAATCCCAGTTGGTATTCGGACTTCTCAGATTGGTGCGCGGGTCTCTTTTAATGGCATGATTTAAGTCGATAAACTTCATGGGATCTCTGAAGAAAAACACGGGCGTATTGTTTCCTACCATATCCCAATTGCCTTCTTCGGTATAGAATTTAAGCGCAAATCCCCGAATGTCACGTTCAGCATCGGCGGCACCTCTTTCACCGGCCACGGTTGAAAAACGAGCCACCAGTTCTGTCTTTTTGCCTATTTCTGAAAATACAGCCGCTTTGGTGTATTGGGTAATATCATGCGTAACCGTAAATGTTCCAAATGCTCCGGAACCTTTGGCATGCATTCTGCGCTCAGGAATAACTTCGCGATCAAAATGCGCCATCTTCTCCAGAAACCAGGTATCCTGCAAAGAAACCGGCCCCCGTTTACCGGAGGTCATGGTATCCTGATTGTCCGTTACCGGAGCACCTGCCGCAGTCTTAAGCCCGGGATTTTCTCCCTTGTTCTGATTTCTACTGGGAATTGGATCACCTAAATTGTTCTTATCCATGGGATTACCCATACTCATTTTGTCTTTTTTGTTGTCCATATTATGATTTTTTAATGGTGAAATTTTTGTGAGGAGCTTACTGTGCAACAACAATAAGTGCAACAACTGCTTCGTTTCTTAGGGGCAGTTTTGCTGCAAACTACCAGCCATAAAAAATGCTGATGTAAAATTGCTATTATCGTTACAACAAAAATATGAAAATTTCGCTACAAATCAATGATTTTAATAATTTGACAATCGGTTTTAAAATGCATTGCAAAGGGTGCCGGGATATACAGAAACCGCATTCAAAGCGATTAAGTAAGTTTTGGATTAAGGATAACTAATAAAAAATCCATTATTATGTGAAGCAAGGTATTGAAAGAAAGTATGTTAGGGGTAAGTACTTTCAAACTTTCCTCAAACTGTCTTCTCGTTTGAAAAAGAAGTGGTCGTTTTGTTCATATTTATTTAGTTCGTCAAACATTACTCATAAAATATTATGATGTCAGTTTAAGGTCAGATAGACTATTAACCGTTGGTTATATATTTCATAGCTATGCGTCGTCAGGCATTTTTAAAACCCCATCTTCGCAGCCACCGGAATCTTTGTTAAAAGTACAAACTTTCTGCAAACTAACAAGTATCCTACATAGAAAAACACATCTCAAATCAGCGGCAACCCCAACTCCTTCAAAAATTCATTGTGTTCTCTGGTCGTCAACGAAATGATCGGAAACCACTTCACCCGTGGTTTTGCAACCTTGCTATGCCCATTCAACGGCACTCAAAAAAAATACTTTAAAGATTTCTATAAAGCAACAGATTACAGATTACAGATCTCAGATTACAGATTACATATCTCAGATTACAGATCACCGATCACAGATTACAGATCACCAATCCCGCCGGAGCGGGCAGGTACACATCACCCCACATCATCAGTCAACCCCCAAATTTTTAATATTATAATATTGATATACATTGTTTTACATTATATTTTACTTATAATTACGCTTAAAGTCAACCCCACAAATGTACGAATCTCACTTTTTATGCCAGGAATAATGGCCTTATTTAGCTAAATATTTGAAAAGAGACATTTTGAATGATCATGAACATGAACTCAAAAATAATAATTACATGAAAAGACTTGAAGATAAGGTAGCCATTATTACCGGTGGCGCTGATGGTATTGGCAAAGCCACAGCGGAGCTTTTTGCTGCTGAAGGAGCGAAAGTTGCCATTTGGGATCTGAACACGAAAAAAGGCGAGGCTCTGGTTAAGCAGTTAAAAGCCCATGGCTATGAGGCCACATTTATCCGTGTGAACACTTCGGATATGACCGCCGTGGAAAAAGCCGCAGATATCGTGATGGAAGAATATGGCAGAATTGATATTTTACTCAACAATGCAGGAATTACCCGTGATGCAAGCATGAAAAAAATGACCACTGATCAATGGCAGCAGGTAATTGACGTAAATCTGAGTGGTGTATTTTATTGCACCAAAGCTGTTTATCCTTTCATGCTTGAGCAGGGTTATGGCCGGATTATATCTACTTCATCTGTGGTGGCTTTATATGGGAACTTTGGTCAGACCAATTATGTGGCAGCTAAAGCGGGCGTAATTGGAATGACCAAAACCTGGGCCCGCGAATTTGGGCGCAAAGGAGTTACTGTAAATGCCATTGCTCCAGGCTTCATCTCCACCGAAATGGTGGCAGCCATGCCAGAGCAGGTTTTGGCCGGTATGCGCGATAAAGTACCGGTTGGCCGTTTGGGTGAGCCTAAGGAAATTGCCTATGCCTTTTTGTTTCTTGCTTCCGACGAAGCTGCTTACGTAAACGGAACAGTATTGAGTGTTGACGGAGGTATAACCATTTAGAAAAAACCATTATGCCAAATGCCATTATCTTATCAACCGGTTCGTATGCTCCCGACAGGATAGTACCCAATAGCTATTTCGACACCCTGCTGGGTGAAGATGTGAGCACCTGGCTCGAAGAAAATGTTCATATTTATGAACGCCGCTGGGCTGCTGAAAATCAGTCGACTGCCGATTTATGTATCCCCGCTGCCAGGCAGGCCCTGGAGAGAGCCAGGCTGCTGCCGGAAGACATTGATCTGCTCATTATTGCTACCGATACGCCGGAATTCATCTCACCTTCCACATCATCTAAAGTACAATATGAGCTTGGTCTTGTCAATGCCGGTACTTTCGACATCAATACTGCCTGTGCAGGCTTTGTTACGGCCCTGGATACGGGCGCTAAATATATAAAATCGGATGCACAGTATCGACATGTGATGGTAATAGGTGCTTATGCCATGAGTAAGTACCTGAATATGAGCGACAAAAAGACCGTAACCTTATTTGCTGATGGTGCCGGTGCAGTAATATTGAAAAGTGAAGAAACCACTGAACGTGGATTCCTGGCCAGTCAACTGATTACTCAGGGACAGTATTACGGTTACATGGGCATTTATGCCGGCGGAACCTACCAGCCAATAACTCCAAAAGTCATTGAAAATCAGGATCATTTACTTAAGTTTGTACAAAAGTTTCCCAAAGAGCTTAATCCCGGGATGTGGAGCAAAATGGCCACCGATCTCACTTCACGCATAGGAACAACTCCCGATAAGGTAGATCACTATTTCCTGACTCAGATCAACATCAATTCGATCTGGGAAACCATGGATCGTTTGGGAGTTGCCCGCGAAAGGGCGCATACAGTGATGCATTATTACGGATACACCGGGTCTGCCTGCATCCCCATGGCATTTGATCAGGCCGTAAGCAAAGGGCTGGTTAAAAGAGGTGAATTGATTGTCTTTATAGGCTCCGGCGGAGGCCTGGCTTTTGCCTCGGCAGCATTTATTTATTAAAGCATAGTTTAAAACCAAAAAATGTGGCTACAACTGCACAAATCACCGGCGCCTGGATTCTTATAGCACTTTATATGGGTGTCATCCTGTTCTTTGTGATCAGGGGAGCAATGAAAATCCAGAATATTTCTGATTATGCCATTGGCAGCATTCGCTTTTCTCCTTCGGCAGTAGCTTTATCATTGGCTGCCAGCATGACCAGTGCCGCTACCTTCGTCATCAATCCGGGTTTTATTGCCAATTTCGGAATAAGTGGAGTGATTTCATACGGACTGGTACTACCCCTGGCTTCTATGGTGTCATTAGCCGTGCTCACCAAGAGTTTCCGCAAATATGGAGAATCCGTAAAAGCCCTCACCCTGGCTCAATGGATCGGAGAACGCTATCACAGCCGCAACTATTCCATTATTATGGGATTTCTTGGGTTGTTGCTGCTCACTTTTATTGTTCTTATTGCGGTTGCAGTCACCCAGGTGCTGTCTCAGGCACTGAACGCCAATCCTCATTATGTGCTGCTGGGCATTGTGATTTTCGTGTTTGGCTATATGATGTTTGGCGGTGCCAACAGCATGGTGTATACCAACACCATCCAGGCAATGATTATGGTGGTGGTGGCTATTATACTTCTCACTTCCGGATTTGAACATTTTAGTGGCGGCATCAGCCAGTTTATGGATAAGCTGCGTGCCATAGATCCGGCCCTGACCAAACCCACCAATCCGGCAAGTCCTTTGTTCCGTGATTATTACGAGATTATTTTCGCGCAGATCATTGTAGGCATAGCCATTGTGGTACAGCCGCACATCATCACCAAATCTCTGTTGTTGAAAAGTGATAAGGATGTAAACCGGTTTTTAATGGTAGCCATAGGTACCGAATTGTTATTTTTTCTTGTAGTATTTGCAGGCCTCTATGCCAGGCTTACCTTTCCCGACCTCACACTGGCAGGCGAAACCCTTAAAAATGATTCCATCATTCCGGCTTATGTGGTGCACATTTTTGCCAATGGGCATTTGGCAGTAATCGTAGGACTGGTGGTCGTTTTGGGTTTACTTTCCGCCGGCCTTTCCACCCTCGAAGGACTCATTCAATCGCTGTCTACCACCATAACCAGCGACATCATCAAGCCGCTTACAGGGAAGTTTTTTAAGAGCGACCGCTCCATGATTACCCTCAATAAAACAGTAATTGTTGTGCTCGCCTTTCTTACAGTAACACTTTCGTGGGAACAAATTAGTGAACCCCGTCTAAGTGTGGGCATTTTTGCCCAAAATGGTGTGTATGCTTACTTTGCTGCCGCTTTCGTGCCCGTGATTTTTGGCATCTTTTACAAAAAAATGAAAGCATGGGTAGCACTCGCCGGAAGTATGACAGCGATAACAGTGCATTTTTCAGTATATTATCTTTTGCCATGGATGGTAAATGAATTTGGTTTCACTTTTGGATTTTTCACCCGCTATCTTGAAGGCCCGGTACGAAACCCGGCCATTGCCTGCTCATCAGCAGTGGTGATTTCAACCCTAGTAGTATTGATACTCATTTCATTTACCCGTGATTCAGCAAAAAAACAAAAAGAAGCATGATAACAATTGACTGGTTTGAAAAATGGGCCGGATATGCATCCGATAAAGTGGCGGTTACTCAGTTTGAAACCGGCCAAAGCCTGACTTATGGGCAGTTAAACAATCTGGGAGGACATGTTTGCCGTCATTTCAAAGATGAATATCAACTTACCAAAGGTGACCGGGTAGGCATATTGGCTGAAAACTGCCTTCAATACATCATACTGCTTGCTGCAGCACAAAAATCCGGTATCATACTGGTGCCCCTGAACTACCGGCTTACCCCCCGTGAAATTGACTTTCTGGTTGGAGATTGTGAGCCTGTGCTATTGATTGTTGAAGACAAATTTGTTGATAAACTCACCGGTTCACCGGCCACTGCCAAGGTTCCCTACCAGCTTAGTCTAAGTGATTTTGCTGCATTTACTGATGAACTGGATTTGACTCAAACACCAGATTACACTCCTATAGAGTTAAGTGGTGACGATACGGTATTGATTCTATACACCAGTGGAACTACCGCATTTCCAAAAGGGAGTATATATACACACCGGATGATGTTCTGGAACAGCATAAACACCCAGCTCAGGCTGGATGTTACCTCTGCAGACCGTTCTGTAAACATGGCTCCTCCCTTCCACACCGGCAACTGGAATGTACTGCTTACGCCCTTTCTGCATCATGGTGCCTTTACTGTGATCATGAAGAATTTTGATGCAGAAGCATTGCTGGAAGCCATTGACCGGTATGAACTCACCATAGTGTGGGCAGTACCTACCATGCTTAAGATGGTGGCAGATGCCGATGGTTTTGAGCAGGCTGACCTGAGCCGGGTACGCTACATTGTGGTTGGAGGCGAGGCAATGCCCATAGCCCTGATTCAACGCTGGCACGACAGGGGAGTTCCCATAAGACAGGGCTACGGATTGACCGAAGTGGGCCCTAATGTTACCTCACTCAACCATCAGGATGCCATACAAAAAGCCGGATCCATTGGCAAACCCAACTTTTATTACCAGTGGAAGCTGGTAGATGAACAGGGAAATACCCAACCTGCCAATGAGCCTGGCGAGTTGCTTTTAAAAGGCCCTAATGTAATGCCTGGTTACTGGCGCAATCCGGAGGCTACTGCCGAAGCCATTGTAGATGGCTGGTTTCATACCGGCGACATTATGCGTTGTGATGAAGATGGCTTTCTTTTTGTAATCGATCGCATTAAAAATATGTACATTTCTGGTGCTGAAAATGTTTATCCAGCCGAAGTGGAATATTTATTAAGAACCCACCCTTCATTGGAAGCGGTAGCCATTATTGGTGTACCAGATGAAAAATGGGGAGAATCGGGTATGGCTTTTGTGGTGGCTAAGCCGGAGAAATCACTGTCTTCTGAAGATATTACGGGGTTTTGCCAGGGCAAACTCGCACGCTACAAAATTCCTAAATATGTGATGAATCTTCAGGAGTTGCCCAAAAACGATGCCGGAAAAATTGACCGCAAAAAGCTCAAAGAACTTTCAAGAGAATTTTTTAAATCAAATCAACATTAATAACCAACCAAAATCTCAAAAAAAATGAAAAACAAATCTTTCAAATTAATGGCACTGATGCTTGGCATCATGGTAAGCGCAATTTCATTCACCTCCTGTGATAAAGATGATGATGAGGGAAATCCTCCCACCATAGTTAGCATGACCGTAGCCGACGACAATGCATCAGCTCAGGTTTCTATGAGTGAAGCCGTTTACAAAATGAATAATAAAACCGGCAATCTCGACAAATCGTCCTTTACGGTAACCATAACCGGTGGAACCGCTACCCTTGCCGATTATAACGTAACTCATGTTGCAGGTACCAATGAAGCAACCATTTTGCTCACCACCTCAGGTATTGCCAATGGTGAGGAAGTATTAACTGTTAAACCATCCGGCAGCAGTTCCATTTATAATGCCAGCGGAGATGCCATGGCTGCGGATCAGATGAAAACGGCCAACTTAAATGACATAGGTATTATTGGAAAATGGGCTTCAGGGGGCACCAATGTAGCTCCGCTGCTGATTGCTGCCGGCATAGATTCAGTGTATGCTCATTTTAAAGGCGACAACACTTACCTGGTGGAATCTTTCACTCCCGATGGATCGAAAACAACCCTTACCGGTACATTTTCACAACAGCGTTCAACCGTTACCGGAATTTGGAACATTACCGTAAATCAATCTTCACCGAATGCATTGGTTAGCGAGGGTATTTTTCGGGTAATTGACCAGAATCCATTGATGATGAAATATGAAATAGCTCAAACCGATCCGGCTATTGTTGGTGTTACCCCTCCCACTGCTACAGGTGGTTTTGGAAGCACAAGTGGCGGTGCATTTGGTGTAATGAATGTTCAGACTTATCTGAAGATAAACTAAGCTCACGACTGATTTTAATCACTGTTTTTTCGGGTCCGGTGCAGTTACAGGCATGTTTCATTGCCGGGCCCTTTCTTATTTTCCTGTTTCATTTTATTCAAGTTATCATGAAAAAGATTTACCCATTCCTGATGTTGTGCATGATTATGGTCTATGGATTTCAGGCTCATGCCCAAAGCACGCTGGTCGATTTCCAGAAAGAAGCCGTGCCACGCAAAGCAAACAAAGAGTTTCAATTTCTGGCTTTTTTTATCAATCAGGGGATAACGTCCAATTACTACCCCACCAGTGAGTTTCTTAAAGGACAGGTAGTAGGGCGGCTCTTTGGGCGAAATACCAGTTCAACCTCCGACACCAACCGGACCTATTATGTAGAGCAACGCATCATACCCTTTTTCATTTATCAGCCCAATCTGTTTAATGGAAAAGCTATCTTGAGGGCGTCTTTTGAAATTGACTGGACCTGGGGCGATGCCGCCTATGGAACAGGTGGAAACATTGGAGGTGCTATTTCAGCGGATCAGGTAAATATTCAAACGCAAAACATTGAACTGGAACTACTTCCCTGGAAAGGATATGCAATAAACATGGGGCTGATGCGCATGTTTGACTCGCCTTACAACCCTTACCGCACCCTGGCCGATAAAATGATGGCCACCGGTTACCGACTGGGTTACTGGGGAACTGATGCCGTGGGCATCTCGATTCGTCGTGACAAAGATTTTTCACGCTGGAAAGCCGGCTTTTATAAGTTTTATGAAAACGATATTCAATTGGATGACGATGTGAATATGTTTGAGGCCATGTATGAAAAACAGGTCTCAAAATTGTGGAAAGTTGGATTATCAGCCAATTATGTGCGCGACAGAAGCGAAGGAAAGGGTGGTGTTTCTATATTGGGACAAGGCCTCAACAGCCTGATGGCTCAGTACAATGGAACCTTCCAGTTTAAATACGGAAACAACCCATACCATGCCGACATCTTCTGGATGGGCAGTTTTTTCAGCAGAAACCAGGACTTTATGATGGACCGCTTACAACTTACCGGTTTTTTTAATTACAACCTGGGGTCAACCGATACTAAAAAAGATGGCGTATGGGCCAAATCTGATGACATTGCCGGCTTTGGGGCAAACCTGAAAACGGCTTACCGTTATGGACAAACCGTGGACGATCAGATAAAGCTTGACCTCATTTACACTACGGGAGACAAAGATGGTTTGACAGACAATAAATACTCAGGCGTAATTACCGGAAATTCCTGGGGATCGCCAGGTGCTATTTTCGTTAGTAGCGGGGCTTATATCCTCTTTCCGCATGCCAATGTGGTTAACCGGTATACTCCTGCCGTGGCAGATATATCCAATATGGGTTATGGACTGGCCGGCGGAACCCTGGTGGCATCAAAAGCCATTATTCCACACCGTCTGATTGCAAAAGCCGGTTCGGCACTGGCATTCAGCAATGCCAAACCCCTGCTTGGTGGTTATCATATAGGCACCGAAGCCAATGCAGCTGTTATCTACAATCTGGGTACCTATATGAGTGTGGAACTTCACGGAGCTTATATGTGGCTGGGTGATTTTTATGAGAGCAGCGAGGATACCTATGGCTCGCCCATCAATGGTAACTTCCCCTCGGGAACCAGACCTTACAATCCGTTCACCGCTTTTATCGTCTATAAATGGCTGTTGTTCTGATTACATCTTCTTTTTTCATCACCTCTGAAATTTTATAATCATGAAATTATTCAAACAAAACATACTGCTCATTGCCACTTTTCTTGTTTTGATTCCGGCCATCGCAGCAGCACAGAAATACGACGGTTTTCTTTCACCCTTTAGTAATCTTAAACCAATTGAGCAGATGGAAGAATTGCAATACCCTTACCAGGTGCATAAAGTCAAGATCGGTTCCGATACTGAGATTGCCTATGTAGATGAAGGCAAAGGTGAACAGGTGATTGTTCTTATCCATGGTCTGGGCAGCTATTTGCCTGCCTGGAAAAAAAACATCGAAGGTTTAAAATCATCCTATCGTGTTATCGCTTTAGATTTACCCGGCTACGGAAAGTCATCGAAACAGCCCCATAGCGGTAAGATGAGTTACTATGCTGAAATAGTCAAACAGTTTGCCGATGCACTCAACCTCAATGAGATAACCCTTGGCGGACATTCCATGGGCGGGCAGATTGCTATGGTAGCAGCGCTGAATTATCCCGATCTGGTAAAAAATCTGATTCTGGTGGCTCCCGCTGGCTTTGAGAAGTTTACCGAAGGCCAGAAACAGTGGTTTCGCAATGTAATGACTTTTGAAGGCGTGAAAAATACCACCACCGAGGACATTCAGACCAATCTGGCCGTAAACTTCTACAATATGCCAAAAGACGCTGAATTTATGATTACCGACCGCATCATCATGCGCGATGCAGAAGACTTTGATCACTATGTGTATGCCATAGTGCAATCTGTGAACGGAATGGTAGATGAGCCGGTTCTGGACGTACTGCCAAATATAAAACAACCGGCACTGATTATTTTTGGCGAAAATGATAACCTTATTCCCAATCGTTTCCTTAATCCGGGTAAAACCAGTAAAGTAGCTCAGGTTGGTAAGGAAAGACTTCCAAATAGTAAGCTCGTAATGATACCAAAAGCTGGCCATTTTGTACAATTCGAAAAATCCGGAGAGGTAAACAATGCCATAAAAGCATTCCTACTTTAGGCAGGCTGAAAAAAAATTCCAGTCAGCTAAAATCTCAAAAATCATAAACCTGATTTTCTGACAATATTTGCAGCAGATTTCTTTGACAGTCCTGCCTTGCTGTATGCCTAAGGCAAACAATGCAGAATTTATAAAATTTATGTTAATTTTTGGTGGTTTTTAAAACCTGTAATCTCTTTTTGAGTTTGCAGGTTTTTTATTTTACTGTGTACCCGTTTAAAGTTGAAAGCTTGAGTCTAGTCCGAATATATTTTTGCCGCCATCAAAACCCAAAGATTATTAAGGGTGCGCATGCAGGCTGACGTAAAAAAATCATTAAGCTTAAATCCCTGATTTTCATTTTTTTTTTGAACATTCTTTTTCGTTCACTCATTTGGGAATGCCTTCAAGCTTTTAAAAGTCGCGGCTTATCCCCTGGCGGGGAACCTGCACGGATAAATATTCATTTTATTTAAACCAAATAAAGTCTGGGAAGGTTTATTTATGACATGAATCTGGCCGGATGCAAAAAGATTTTTAAAGAAACTTTCATCATTTTTACACAAAATTGTTATCTTTATAGGTTAAATTTGTATTATCATCAATATTTTTCAATATGAAACGAACTCTGATCATTTCAATCGTCCTTATGGTAGTTGCATACGCCGGGATATCCGTTCTAATGTCAATGAAAAATGATGCTCCGGCCAGATCCGGGCAGGATAATCCGGCTGCCCTGAATTATCAGATTTATTGTGCAGGCTGTCATGGCGAAAATCTCGAAAAATTCACCGCCAAAAAATGGATGGATGAATCGGGTAATGCTTCGATTATTAAAAGTATAAAGTTTGGGATAGATACAGAGGGGATGCCGGCATTTGAGCAAACCTTTTCGGATTCGGAGATAGAAGATCTGGCTGCTTATGTAAAAAAGGGAATTCCGGCCGACAGAAGCTCACTGAAACCGGCCCTTAAAGAAGGTGATGTCATAAAATCAGAGGCGCAGGATTTTATCGTTGAAACCATAGTAACAGGACTGGATGTGCCCTGGGGACTGGTGTTTCTGCCCAATGGCGACCTGCTGATTTCGGAGCGGGCCGGAACACTCCACCGTTTTTCAAAGGGAAAACTTTCACCTCCCATTGAAGGCCTGCCACCCATCCGGGCAAAAGGTCAGGGCGGTTTGCTCGATTTATGTCTGCATCCCGACTACGCAACAAATGGCTGGATATATATGGCCTACAGTGCCTTAAATCCCGAAAAGGGAAAATCCACCAGCAATACAGCCATTATGCGTGCCAGACTTGAAGGAAATACATTGGTGGATCAGCAGGTGATTTTTACGGGTTCACCCTTCACCGACAGATCGCATCATTACGGATGCAAGCTCGCTTTTAATGAGAAAGGTCAATTGTTCTTCGGCATTGGTGACCGGGGACAGCATTTTGACTTTCCGCAAAAGCTGGATAATGCCAACGGAAAGATCCATCGCGTCAACGATGATGGCAGCATTCCCGATGATAATCCATTTGTAAATACAAAAGGTGCCCTTGCCTCTATATACAGTTACGGCCACCGTAATCCACAGGGCACAAGCATACATCCGCTTACCGGTGAGTTGTGGGTGTCAGAACACGGCCCCCGCGGTGGTGATGAACTAAACCTGGTTGAACCGGGAAAAAACTATGGCTGGCCGGTGATTTCATACGGAATCAATTATGACGGCAGCATCCTCACTGAACTGACGGAAAAGGAAGGAATGGAGCAACCTGTGTATTACTGGACACCTTCCATTGCACCCTGCGGCATGACCTTCCTTAGGGGCGACAGATATAAAAAGTGGAACAACAACCTGTTTTTAGGTTCCCTTAGGTTTCATTACCTGGAAAGGGTGGTGCTGAACGGCCATACGGTAGCACACACCGAAAAACTGCTTCAGGGCATTGGACGCGTAAGAAATGTGGTGGTTGGACCCGATGGATATATTTACGTAGCGGTGGAAACTCCGGGTAAGATTGTGCGGCTGGTTCCTGTAGAGAAGTGAGGGATTTCTCCTTGCCCCCCATCTCCCCGTCCCCTTGTCCCCGGTTCTTTTACCCTGCCAGGGCTGAAAGGAACGGGGACAAGTAGAAATGAAAACAAGAAATTAAGAGAAGAGAACGAAAAGAATGTCAATTAAACAAACGAATTAGTGTTAGAAGAGCCTTTTCCTTTAGGATAAGGTGCCGAAGGCGGATGAGGTATTAATGGAACAAGGAGAGACGAAGAGATCAGTCAGAGGCAGACAGGCGCAGGGACAAGGAGAAGGGGGGAAACGAAGACAAGGAGAGAAATTCTAACCTCTAACTTCTAACCTCTAACCTCTAACCTCTAACTTCCAACCTCTAACCTCTAACCTCCACCCCCTATGACCAACGGCCAGCGACCAAACAAAACTCACTATAAAGAATTCAAAAATCCGGAACTAAAAAACAAATGCAAAACCAGTTTCAACTCATCCAACCCTCAATCCTCCTGTTACTGCTTTCGGGCCTGCTTCCTACTTTTGCCCAGACCATTAATCCGCTTCCGGAAAAACATCAGCAGCCTGATACTACCATTGTGCTGGAAAAGGTCACCATTGAAGGATTCCGGCTGAGCAGCCATTTGCGCACTTTCCCGGGCAATTTATCTGTGCTGGCCGGTAAAGATTTTATGCTTTCCGACGGCACCAACCTGGCAACCACACTCAACACTCTGCCCGGCATAAATATGCAAAGCGGAACCTATGCCACCAACCGCATCGTCATAAGGGGAATGGGAAGCCGCACACCATACAACACCAACCGCATCCGGTCGTACCTCAACGACATACCCATCACCACTTCAGATGGCATTTCGGCTCCCGAAGAAATTGATGCTCAAAATCTGGGGCGGATTGAAGTGATCCGGGGGCCTTCCTCGGCCTTGTACGGTTCAGGATTGGGTGGCAGTGTCAACCTGTTTACACCCGAAAAACTGAAAAACGAAGGTAATTTCAGTCTGAACTATGGAAGTTTCAGTACATTGAAAACCAATATTTCAGGAACGCTGAACACTGCCAATACCCACTTGTGGGGAAGCCTCAGCCACCTGCAATCGGATGGCTACCGCGAAAACAACGAATTCCGTCGAACTTCATTCCTTACCACGGCAAAATGGAAACAATCCAAATGGACCCTGAAATCAACCCTGCTGCTGACCGACTCTGAGGCTGAGATTCCAAGTTCGCTGGGGAAAACCAAATTTGAAAATGAACCTCAGGCTGCGGCGGCCAACTGGGCAGCCATAGAAGGGCACAAGAAAAACCAGAAAGCCATGGCCGGCCTCAGCTTCACAAACTTCCTTTCATCAACCCTTACCCAGCAGCTAAGCCTCCACGGAAAATGGAGCGACAACTATGAAAAACGTCCGTTCAATAACCTCAGTGACCAGACGCTAAGCGCAGGAATCCGTGGCAAACTGAGCCATTACCGGCGGGTAACTGACTGGGTGCTGGGCATTGACTGGATTACCGAACAGTATAAATGGAAACTTGACCAGGACAATATACTGCTGAATGAAAACCGCGAAACGCGCAATCAGTTTAGTGCGTTTGCCATCCTGAATTACCGCCTCACTACCCGGCTGAGCCTTTCTGTGGCCGGCACCCTGAACCACATCCGCTACCGCCTCACCGATATGTATGCAGCCAACGGCGATCAGTCGGGCAGGCGCAACTTCCCGGTCATCGTTTCCCCGCGCCTGGGGCTAAACTATATCGTCGGCGAGCACCTCTCCTTCTATGCTTCTGCCGGACATGGCTTTTCCATGCCTTCGCCTGAGGAAACGCTGTTGCCGGCCGGAGATGTAAATCCTGACATCAAACCTGAACAGGGCATGCAATACGAAACCGGAACCCGGGTGAATCTCTTTGGCAATGCGGTTGAAGCAGAGGTTTCCATTTACTGGATTGAGCTTAACAACCTGCTGGTAACCAAACGGATTACCGAAGATATTTTTACAGGTATGAATGCCGGCAAAACCCGCCATCAGGGACTTGAACTGATGGTACGCAACCGCATTTTCGATTACAGTAGTTTCCCGGGTAAATTGAAATCCTCCCTCAGTTACACCTTTTCCCGAAACCGTTTCATTGACTTTACCGACGATGGAAACACCTACAATGGAAATACGCTGCCCGGTATTCCCGGTCAATATGCACAACTACAACTGCTGTGGACACCTGATAAAAAGCTTGAGCTTTCTACCCACCTGCAATATACCGGCAGTCAATACCTGAACGACGCCAACACCCTGGACTACGAAGGTTATTTTCTGATTAACTTAAAAGCTTCAACTCAGTTCAGCCTCAAGAAAACTGGAAACTTTCATCTTTCTGCCGGCGTCAATAACCTCACCAACACCCATTATGCTTCCATGCTTTTAGTAAATGCCCTGGGTTTTGGGAACAACGAACCACGCTATTATTATCCGGGATTGCCCAGGCATTTTTATGCGGGGGTAACGTTGAGGTTTTAAGGCCGGTGATTTTGTTTTTCTGGATAACAATGATCGCTGAAATATTCAGGTAGAACAGTTCTCCCCCTGTTCGATGAGCTGCACTGCGTGTTCCTTTAGCGCTTGAAAGATTCATTAATCAATTTTATTCATTGCTTCTTATTTTCAGAAATCTTTCCTGAAGAAGTGCTTTATAAGCCACCTTAAATTCATCGCTGATAAAGCTGATATCGATAAATTCCATCCACTTCTTTTTTGCCCGCTCCATTTTTCTAAAAATATTTTCCTGCTGTTTGAGGTCCAGTTTCAACGTATTGAAGGCCGTGGTAAAATCGCTTCGTCTGAGTTTTTTCTTTCTTCCGTTCAGGGTGAGCGCCATCTCTTCGTCATCAGCAGGATTAACCAGCTTTGTAGCCACCAGATCATAAGCAGGGGATAGCACATAGCCAATCCCGGGTCGGTTAATCAGTGAAAAATTCTTCAGGTGCATATCAGCATTGCCGGTCAAGAACGAAAACAAGACCAGTTCGAAAAAATTGACCACATCAAGGCCCGGATTGACCGAGTGCTTCAAAATAGCCCTGGCTACCTGTTCGCAGGAGCCCCGGTACTTATCTTCAGTCAGGCGTTCGGTAAGCTGACACATATCTTCCATGGCTAGTTTGCCCTGATTGTTCCTGTCAATTCTTTTAGTCAGGTAGGCAAGATTCCCTGACTGCATATGGATGAGGCTATGTGGCACTACATTTATACCCGCTATTCCAGCCAGATGCATTGTCAGGTCTTCCACCTCAGGCAACTGGGGATAATTTTCAGTTGGTGGTTTTAATATATATCCGCCCCATAATCCAACAATCGTAAATCGTTTAGGCTCCTGTTTAGTGGTATCTCTTTCAAGTTCCAGTGATAATTTTGGCTGAACACCGGTAACGGTCGTCTGGTTTTTTACAACGAGGGTGGCCAGTTCTTCCATCTGGGATTCACTGTAGGGAAGTAATGGAGGGATAGACAGTCCAAATATCTTTTTGCTGCAGGCAGTATGAAAATCTGTTTCGTTTTCATCCAATTGCCGGTAACAATACAAACATCTGCTCATAATTTGTCCTCCTCCTGAACCGGATGAATACTTACCGCTCCAATACAATCCTTACAACAGGTCATTAACAAACCCATTCTGTCACGTGGATTTAGTTTCCAGTTTTTTTCGGCAATATCCAGCAACCATCCTTCAGGAATAAGACCATCAAAAAAGGGGAACAATACATTGCTTTTAAAAGGATTTTTTTGCAATGGCAAAGTAAGGCTTACTGCCACAGCTTCAGGCAATGTTAAATATTCAACATCATATTCAAAATGATACCCGTCCTCATCCTGGGTGAGCCAACCAGCGGTTGTATCCTGTATTTTTACCTCAGCCTTTCTCATCATCTGCGCTGTTTCGGTTTAATGGAATTGCACCTAACTGGTAACCAAATAGTTGCAATACCTGATTTATTTTATCTGTCCGAAGCGACTCCTTGCCCTGTTCCAGTTCCCTGACAAAGCGAAGCCCTACGCCGGCTTTTTCAGCCAGTTCCGGTTGGGTCAAACCTGTCAACCGTCTTCTTTCCTTAACAAATTCATTTATATCCATATTCTATACCCTTTAGGGTGCAAATATAGCAAATATTTTGCAAATACCCCCGAAAGGGTATAAATATTTAATTATTGTTTATAATATACCCTAACGGGTATAAATTGAGCTTAAACGATTGTAATTATACAGCTTCCTTTTCGCTTTCACAAATTCTTTGAGCCCCATAGAATATACCCTTACGGGTGCAAATATATCAAATTTGCTGTAAAATACCCCCGAAAGGGTATAAATTATCAATAATTATCTAACTTATACCTTATCGGGTATAATTAGGAGGTGTCTTTAATTAAAGTATGTAAACGAAATGATGATATTAGGCCTTTGCGATCCAATTTTTGAAGATCCGTTCCTGAGCGAAATTTGGAATTTCTGTACTGATTGTGAGATGAATGTATCCGTCTGAGCTTCACATGTAAATTAATAAAATCCACAGGCAGAATGTTTTATTTGATTGAGGAGTACTATTGTTTCAAAATTTTAAGTCTTTTTTTTATAATCTGCCTTCCGTGGGATAATGCCACTATATACATTCCCTTCGTAAGGCCAGTCAAGTCAAGGGTAAGTTCTACTTTTTTCAATTCAAAATGATCTGCCTGGACATTCATTCCCAAAAGTTTAATTAAATTATAGTATAAAGCAGGAGTTCAATACTCAACTTACTGGATACCGGATTAGGTTAGGGTTTAAATTCAGCATCAGCAGAAATCTGAGTAACACTTACATTCAACTCGCATGGTACACCATACTCAGGATAATAGGTCGTATCGTTACCGCCACCAAAACCAATGCCTTCGATTAAAACTTCTTCAGGATAATTATTGTAGTCAGCCTGGAAATGGAATATTTTACGGTACGAATCTCCTACCAAAATGCCATCAATATTTGCAACGATAAAATCATCATATGGCATATAAATAAGCGTAGAGTGCAGTGTGTCACCTATATCCAGGTCAAAATCACAAAGTAATGCATCTTCATTGCTCATATAACCTTCCCACACGTACATCTTTTTGCCTGTCGCACCAAACCCTTCAATCCATCAAAAAGGTAACTTCATTCAAATTATTCCTGGGGCGGAACTGGACTTGCTTTCCATTGAAATTTACAAATGCCTCTTTTGAATACCTTCACATACGTATTTCCATTTATCAGGGTATCCCCGTTTGTATATTCAACATAATCAAATATCTGCAGGCAATCACTATTTCCACCAAATCACATATTCACCCTCCATTGAGGGTTATTGTTAAAATAATCAGATATTTGAGCATATGCTTCAAGGGTAAGCATCATAATTAACAGAAATAGATATTTTTTCATAATATTGGAATTGGTTGATCTCTATCATGAGCTTGAAGTTATCAAATTTACGAATTAAACTTTCATTTAGCCAATCTTTTCTATTTATTTGGGCCTATTGTAAAAATCTCTCATCGTATGATATGTCCTAAAGTATAAGCTTGTTTTTTTGGATGTAATGGACAAGAGGCAAGGAGTCAGGTGAACAAGAAGGCGGGGGAAGAGTGACGCCCACCTGTAAGGCAGGCAGCCAATAAATCAACCTGCTTTCCAATAGGATTCTCAAAATTTACAGATTTTTCTCAGGCTCACATCACCTCAGCCATTTGTAGCTTTGGCCGCCGGGCATAATTTTATTTTATTGATTTGCAAATGATTAAATCTTAAAAATAATGAACAACTGATTTTCTGGAAAAGAAATTACCGGGGAGAGCTTTAGGTTGCATTGCCAAAAATATATTATATTCGCATCAGATTATACCCCAAGCGTGAAAAAAATAAAACTACTTACTGTATCTTTTGATACTGAAATAAGGGATTACGAAATACCTGCATTCAGAGGGGCGGTTGTTGCTAAAGTGGGCAGAGAAAACATACTGTTTCATAATCATCTTAATGACAATAAGCTTTTGTATAGGTACCCCTTAATTCAATATAAAACCATTGGTAAAAAGCCTGTCATTCAATGTATTGACCTGGGTGTGGATGAAATACACAAGTTTTTTCAGAAAAGCAACTGGAACCTTACCATAAGCGACCGGATGCTTGACATGGAAATATACCGTCTTGACCTCAACCAATATACAATGCAGGTTTGGGATAAGACCTTCGATTATTCCATCAGGAACTGGATAGCATTAAATAAGCAAAACTATGAAACCTACTTAGCTCTTGAAAATTCGGGCCAAAAAGTGAGGTTACTCGAGAAAATATTGACTGCCAACATACTCGCATTTGCAAAAGGAATTGAATGGAGGGTAGATAAACCCATAACTGTAAAGATTAAAACGCTTTCAGAAATACGGGATCTTTCACTTAAGAGGCGCACTGTACTGGGATTTAAAGTTTTATTTACTGCAAATGTTTTTATTCCCAATTATATCGGGTTGGGCAAAAGTGTCAGCCTCGGTTTTGGGATAGTAACACGGAATGAGAACATTGCTGATCAGCACGTGGAGCCACACGCTGTCGTTAATTATGAACTGTGAACTTAATTCATCTTATGCAAACCATCAGAGAACGGATTTATCTTGCTGCTTTGCTCCATGATATCGGCAAATTTTATCAGAGGGCCGATACCGAATTCATTGAAAATTCTCTATTTTTAAGTGACGAGACCAAAAAATATAAAGCAGTATTTTGTCCGGTCATTGATGGGAAATACTATTACAAGCATGTACTTTGGACTGCTCAGTTTATTGAAGATTTCAATGAAACTTTTGAATCATTAATGAATACCTCTGCCGATCAGAACAACAATCTGCTTACTCTGGCCTGTTCTCGTCATCTAAAACTGGATCAGTTAACACCTGTGGCACGGATAATCCAGGAAGCCAGTCTTCTCTCTTCTGGACGAGACAGAAGCTCAGATACCGCCTACCACAATGCAGACATTTCAAATGATTGGGATAAATTTAAAGAAATGCGTCTGCGGTCTTTTTTTGATGTGATAGGGAAACCAGAAACGGAGACAAAATATCACCTGCCTGTTGGAGCACTTTCGTTATCACCATCGTTATTTCCATCTTCTTTTTTTGATTCAGCACCAGATTACAAGCAACTATGGAAGAGTTTTGTGAATGAATTCAAAAACATACCCACCGGATCACTTACTGCATTTTGTGATACATTGCTATCCCTCCTTTATAAATATACCTCTGCTATTCCATCCGGAATAGCTGATCTTCCGGAGATATCCCTGTTTGACCATTTGAAATCAACCGCTTCATTTTCACTTGCACTGTATGACTGGAGTGAATCAGAAGAAGAAAACAAAGCGGTACATCCTTTTTTATTGATTGGTGCTGATCTCTCAGGAATCAAATCATTTACTTACAATATTGTTTCCAATAACCCAGCTAAACACCTCAAGGGCCGGTCTTTTTATATTCACCTGCTTACTGAGTCAGTACTACAAAAATTATTAAAGACGCTTAATCTATCACAAGCCAACACAGTATGCTCATCGGATGGTAATTTTTATGTGCTGGCACCCAATACGCGGGAGATATTACAAAAACTAACAGCATTCAGACAGGTGATTGAAGATGCTATTTTTAAGGAACACGGCACATCACTTTATTTTGCCATTGACAGCATTGAACTTTCAAAAGATACACTGTGGAATAAGTCTTCCAGAAGCCTGGCTGAACTATGGGCAGGCCTTACTCAAAAGCTCAGCATGCTTCATCACCATAGATATTCCAAAGGGATGGATTCCGACTATTCAGCTTTCTTTGAACCAGGGGAATCAGGTGGCACTCAAGCATTGGATGCTATTTCAGGTGAAGAGTTAACTTCTTCTGATCTGAATGAATGTTATGACTTGAGCGGAAATAAAATTTCATCTACACAGATAGATAGAGGCCTGGATGTTATAAAAAAATCCACCTGGCAACAGATGATAATTGCCGAAAAGCTTCAGGAAGCTAAATATTGGGTTACTGCTGCAACCAAAATTAATTATTGGGCTGAAGCAATGGCCTTTGATCCCCTTTCTTTGGGAATCTGGCACTATTTTCTTACGGATGAAGATATAAAACAGAAACAGGAACAGCATGTGAACCCGGCGGAAGAGATGCGAATATCGCTCCTGAACTGTGACTCCGGATCAGCATGCAACTTTCTTGATTTACCGTTAAAAGGCGGTAACATTAGTTACGGGATAAGTTTTTATGCAGGCAATATTTTTCCTGAAAAAAACAGAGTGCCGGTTACATTCGATGATCTCGCAAAAGGGGAAGGAAATCAAGTTTCCAGGTTGGGGATCCTTCGCATGGGTATTGACAACTCCGGGGCCATTTTTAAAAGTCTCGATGGCAGAACCACCACACTATCGCATTATACTGCTTTAAATCGTAATCTGGACTGGTTTTTCAATGGCTATCTGAACACCCTCCGGAATGGTTCACCGGCCTATAAAAACAACACTTTCATCGTTTATTCAGGTGGCGACGATTTATTTATTGTCGGCAAGTGGAATGTACTTATCACATGTGCAGAGGAAATAAAAGAACGTTTTAAACAATGGGTATGTAGCAATCCAACCCTGAACATTTCGGGTGGATTGGTCATGGTTCCGCCTGACTTTCCAATTAAAAAGGGAGCCGATGAAGCCGATGAAGCTAAAAATAAAGCGAAAGACTATAGATTTAAACTTTCTGACGATACAAAAACCGAAAAAAACGCCTTTACCTTTTTCGGTTATCCATTAAACTGGGACATCGAATTTCAAATTGTTAAAGAGTATAAGAATCGCATCCTTCATTTGCTCAATGAAGGAGAAATGCCTACGTCATTTGTCTCAAAAATTTATGCCCATGCCATGTCAGCAACATTTGATAAGGGGGATATAAAACCGGGCAATGCCCTATGGATGTTGGCTTATAATTTTGGAAAGATGGAACACCGAAAATTGAATGAAAAAGCTGTTGATCTGGTTCGGGATTGCAAAACCAACATTTTTGCAAACACATATAAAGGGAAACCTATACCATCGCCTTATCATTTTCTTGAATTGATCAATCTTGCAACACGCTGGGCTGAACTTGAAAAAAGAATTAATTAATCTGTTTAAAACCAATTTATGGCTAACCAGTTTTATGGGAATACCCCACGACCACCCGCTCCCGATTGGGAAAAAAAATTCAACACTGAATGGATTAAAGATTCAATCACAAAAGAGTGTATTGAATACACCAGGGAGTTTGGCAGATTTCTTAGCGACAAAAGGGAAGGGAATCTTTCAACCTCGCAGATAAGGATGGTTTATGGCGAACTAAAGCGCATTCAGATGAAAGGTTTTGAGAAAGCACAAACTGCCTTTTTATTGCTAAGGCCGAAAATGGCTTATGCAGATAAAAGAAATGAAAGCAACGGATTGAAAGAACTGAAAAAAGTCTTTGATAAGGCTTATCAGCATGTTGAAACTACTCAGCATTTCAATAATTTTATGAATTTTATGGAAGCTACCCTGGCTTACCATAAAGCTTTTGGTGGCAAATAAACAATACAATTTAAGAAATCATGACAAAGCTTGTAAAAAAAATTATACTTAGTGGCAGAATAAGTCTGGTAACCGGATTACATATTGGTGGAACCAACTCGGCCATGGGCATAGGTGGCCCTGATGCTACGGTAATAAGAAATCCAATGAACAATGAACCTTATATTCCCGGGAGTTCCATAAAGGGCAAAATGCGTTCTTTGATAGAAGTTCAGGATGGCACCATCGATGGTGTTAATATGGGAGTAGTCAAGCATGGGCCTTCGCTCAGTTTATCTACTGTGGCCGCCAGATTATTTGGAACAGCAGATTTGAAAACTAATAATCAACAAGCTTCCAGGTTAATTGTGCGTGATTGCAAATTATTGACACCGGAAGAAAGTTTTTTGAATACCGATCTCCCATACACCGAATCAAAAACAGAAGTGGTCATTGATCGCATCACATCGGCAGCTATGCCCAGACAAGTTGAACGGGTACCGGCTACTGCTGAATTTGAATTAAATTTGGTGCTGAACATATTCGATACTGATAATGAGCAGGAGCTGATTGAAACCACTAACCGGGCAATTAAACTTCTTGAGGATGATTATCTTGGAGGAAATGGCTCCAGGGGCTACGGTCAAATAAAAATTCATATTGATAAAACCGAACACCGTACCGAAGAACATTACAAAAATGCTGCAAAAAAAACCATTTAAAGTCATCAAACTTGAGTTCATAAGCCCACTTCACATTGGCTTAGGTGCGGGCAATCAATATGACAATATGGATACCCTACTGCATTCAGATACCATATCCGGCGCATTGGCCTCTGCTTATGTTTCTTTGTTTAATGATGGTCAGGTACTTGAATTTATGCAGTCGTTCACCATTAGTTCGGCATTTCCTTTTCAGCAAAATCATTACTTTTTACCAAAACCGCTGATGCGGATTAAACTGGAACAGGGAAATAAATCCAATGAGGATGAGGCAACATCATTAGATGGAATTGAGTATATAGAATTGCCGCTTTATCAAACACTTATTGCCGATGGTATACTCAGGATTAACCATGGCAGGCAATCGGAGCATAAAAAATTTCTTTGGGCGGGTGAAGACAGCAACCAGCCATCATTTATGAAATCCAGCATGCAGCAACGCCTGATGGTGCCACGATACGGAATTGAAGATGCAGCATCCTATTATATAGAAAGGCTTTTCTTCTCAAAAGGTTCCGGGCTTTTCTTTTTTATTGAGGCATCCGCTGATGCATTAGGTAAAGTAGCGTCCTGTCTCAGTTTCCTTGAAACAAGCGGATTCGGAACCGATAAAAGCGTAGGTAACGGACAGTTCAGGACGTCAACTGACAGCATAAGTATTGATGTGCCTGTTAACTCTAATTACCATTTGCTATTGTCGTTGTATTGCCCGGGCAGGGAGGAAATCTCAGAAGAAATCCTTCAAAAGAGTGCCTATCACCTTACCAGGCGAGGTGGATATATTGCCGGAACTTCAATAGATAAATTCAGGCATCTGCGCAGTCGAAGCATATATATGATGCGTGAAGGCGCTGTGATGTATGGTAATGTGCCAAAAGGTAAAATAATAAACCTGCGCCCATCCTGGAATGATGATGCCTTGCATCCTGTATGGCGCGATGGGAGAGCTTTTTCGGTGCCTGTAGCTCAGAATAATGCCCATGATTTCTCATTTTCATAATGTGCAATACCGGATGAAATGATAAACATCATCAATAAAATGATATATGAAAATTTGTAAAGTTACTACCCTCACCTCCGTTCATACCGGCAGTGGCAAATATCTGCAAAAAGACATCGAATTCATAACCGGTAATGACAGAGCTGTGGTTATTGATGATCGCAAAGTGCTTGGTATTATTGGAAAGGGGAACATTGATAAATGGATCGCATGCATTAACAGGGGAAGTAGCCTGATGGATCTGATCCGAACCATCAAATCAGACGTTGAACCCGATGATATTGCTTTACGTGGAATGGATTTACTTGCTACACATTTTGCCCATGCCCGAACCCTGAGAGAGCAGATGCTCTCAGGTGGTGATATTCCATTAATACCAGGTTCTTCTATTAAAGGCAGTATCCGTACTGCGGTATTGAATCATTTGCTTGATCAGTATCAGTTTACACCATTCCTGCGCGATGAGATTTTCAATAGACGTAATAGGATTGATGATAAAATGGTTATAAAGAAACATTTGGGCACCTCCACAAATAACGATCTCCTGAGGTTTCTCACAGTTGGCGATGCCTTATTTTACTTCGAAACATGGGCCTGCAACATCCTCAGTATGAATATGGTGAGGGATGGCGTAAGGATGGAAAAAAGGCTTGGTAATCTGGTTGAATGTATCCCCGACAATGTTGAAGCTGAAATTAGAATCAACATCAACCAGAGACAACTTGAATTGAATGCCAATAAAAATTATATCAGAAACAATTTTGATTTTCTTCGTAGTTATAATGCACTCTTTGAGGTAATCAACTCACATACAGAAAAAATACTGAAAGCAGAATTTTTATTTTGGAGGGATGATAAAATGGAAGGACTTGTGGTGGATTATCTTGAAAAACTTCAAACGATTCTTGATGACATACACAACTGCAAACCAGGTGAATGCGTGTTGCGTGTAGGACATGGTGGCGGTTGGCTGGATATGACCGGTGGCTGGGCGAAAGAAAAAAAATATATTCCCGATCATGAAATCTGGAGTGCAATTGTCGATAAAGCCCGTCCGGGTAACCAATCAAAATATTCATCATATCCTTTTCCCAAAACCCGGAGAATGGACAATTACGGAGAATTATTGGGGTTTATTAAACTATCTATCCAGAATCCTTAACAAATAAAGGTCTGCTGTAAAACTATTCAGGATTTATACTAATTTTGCTACACAATATTTCAATGATCTATCAAAACAAAGATTAAGACTTTATATGGAGTTAACCTCCTTCAATAGAGCCGGACGTATAATCCATTAAAACAAGGATTACGACTTTATCATCTCATAAGAAATGTTTTAATAAACCAGGAAAACAACAATCCACCAAAACAAGGATTAAGGCACTGGTAACCGCTTAAAATTATTGTACCGGAAACTGCCACCACTCAGCAAGCTGGGCATGGGGCATTTTTTATAAGAGCTGATCCGAAAATTCGACGAAGGGAACAATCAGGGGTCAGGAGCACTCCCTCCTGCTATGCTTTAGGCAACATTACTGTTCCATTGATTTTCCCTGCCTCCCGGTGAAATGCTCTTACTACCCGGAGATGTATATTCATACATCAAGCCGGAACAGGGCATGCAATACGAAACCGGAACCCGGCTGAATCTCTTTGGCAATGCGGTTGAAGCAGAGGTTTCCGTGTACTGGATTGAGCTCAACAACCTGCTGGTAACCAAACGGATTACCGAAGATATTTTCACCGGGATGAATGCCGGCAAAACCCGCCATCAGGGTCTTAAACTGATGTTGCACAATCGCATTGTTGAATACCGCATCCCGGGTAATTTAAATCCACTTTCACTTACACCTTTTTCATAAATCGTTTTCTTTTTTTCGATCGTAACGGGATATTTAAACAGGGCCTGCTGAAAAACTCACAACCTTTTTATATTTCGGTGCGCTGCACACTCCAAAATCACTAAACATACATTTTCTAAAAATATTTCGCCACTCTGTGGCTCTTTTTCAGGTGCAAAGCACCGTAATTTATAGAAAAAATAAGTCAGAAAAGATAATGAGGTGCAGCGCACCGTAATATAAAAGCATGAAACGTGGACGCATGCCGGGAAAAGCCTTGCATTTAACATAATAAATAGCATTACATCAAACTGATATCCATTGACATATTAGTTTTTCTACAGGCTTTAAATAAATTGATACATCGTCCAAAAAATAAAAGTAAACCACAAAACATTTAAAATCAAAGGCCACCAGTTATTTCTCTGATGGCCTTTGTAAGTTTTTCTAAAGGAATAGAATTTTACGCTCCTCCCTGGTTTTATTTTTTGGCAACAATATACTTACGGAAAGAAGTTCCCCCCGAAGTGGTGGTAATACCAATAATATAGGAGCCTGCGGGTAGTTCAGCAACATTCAATTGAACAATTTCTCCGTTTCCAGAACCCCTACCCTGCCTGTAACTTACCGTTTGCCCGGGCAGATTTCTGATAACGATAGTATAAGCTTCACCTTTAGTAAGTTGCAGACCGATATTTAGAAGATCAACACCCGGATTGGGATAAAGCGTAAATACCGGCAGCCTATTTTCTGTAATGCCGGTGCAGTCGTCAACGGTAATCATGTCTGTGGCAGTTATGCTGTGGAAGTTGATTCCATCGCTCACTTCCAGGGTAACATCATAAATGCCTGTTTCATTGTAGGTCACTACCGGGTTTTGGGCCGTGGAGGTAGCCGGATTCCCGCCTTCAAAAGTCCAGTTCCACAAAGTAACATTTCCTGACGACATATCGGTGAAGGCAACAGAAGCGTCTTTGCAAACTGTGGTCGGATTGGCAGTGAAGTCAGCTATGATGGGTGCTGTTTTTCTGAGGATGGTACCTCCCGAGCCACTGGCAAACAGATTGCCATTTGATGTAGACCTTACCCTGTAAAATGTAGCTTCTCCATAAGCTCCCTGGTGATCAGGCAGAAAGGTTTCCCCAAAATCGGTGGTCATATAAATGTTATCGTCTCCGGCAACATAGGCAGTTCCATTTTCAAAAGCTTTTACACCAAAAAAGAATTCATAGCCTGTTTGGGTGGTGTTCCATGTTTCTCCGCCATCCACGGTAGTATAAATATATTCTTCTGCACCTACTACACCAAAAGAGGCGTTAGCGAAGTCAACACCAACCAGCGTGCCGCCAGGACTGTATTGCACTGTCCAGTTGTGTCCACCATCGATGGATTTATAAACTTTACCACCGGTACCCACTGCAAAAAGCGTGTTATCATCAGCATAACACACGCTTTGAATGTCGACCTGTGTGCCTGAAGTAGCCGGTATCCAGGTGTCACCACCATCGCTGGTGATAAAAATAGCTTCATCTGTTTCTCCTTCCATCATAGCTGCAGCTACACCATTGTTTTCGTCCCGGAATACAACATCAACATAATAGAACACATTGGTTCCACAGCTCACCTCCGTCCAGGAAGCTCCGCCATCGGTAGTTTTTATAAAATAGTTGTTCCACCCGCCGGCAAAGCCCAGCTGTTCGTTGATGAACCAGATACCTTCCAGTCCGCTGATGGTACCAGAGGCAGGCCATATCTTTGTCCAGTTGTCGCCGCCATCAATAGTTTTTACAATAACACCATCGGCATCATAGGTATACCTCATGCCGCAGGCAAAGCCGATATCATTCTGATTTGAAGGGAATGACAGGCCATACAAGATAAATGATGTACCCGAATTGTTAACAGGCTCCCAGGTCTGGGCAAACGCGTTTCCTCCGATGAGGATGATCGTGATGAGAAAAGTAAAGAGTTTTTTCATGAGAATGTGTTTTACTTGTTTTGTTCACTTTGATTGTCGGTGGATGACTTGATTGATTCAATGATCTTTTTCAGTGCAGACGCCTCATCTTTTTTGGCTTCGATGAACTTATCCAGCTTCTCATCGATTGAATCATCTTCGTCTGTCTCTTTATCGGTATTCATATTTCATGGTTTTTAAGATTATCATTGTGGGAACAAATAAAATACAAATTCGGGAAGCTTAGCAGTTTGTACCCGTTATAATTGATGTACACTGGCATTACAACAACCATACATCTCCAGGTATGTCTCTGAAAACATGGCACATAGATCTATTTCTCTGTGTAAATATAATTTGATTGTTATAATGTAGAAAGAAATGTAACCAGATGCTCGTTGGTATTCATCCCCAGCTTTTTTCTTAACCGGTATCGGGCCACCGTAATGCTGTTGATGGATTGGTAGGTGATGGCCGAAATTTCTTTGGTGGTCATGTTTAGTTTGAAAAAGGCACACAGGCGCAGCTCGTTGGAACTAAGGTCAGGATATAACGAGCTAAGTTTCTTATAAAAGCCGGTGTATACTTTCTGAAAACGCACTTCAAACTCATCCCAGGAGATCATGCCTGAGTTGGATTCAAGTTCCCGGATCAAATCACCTATTACCTGCTTATTCTCATTTTTAATTACCGGTCTTGCCAACTTAAGTTTTTCAGCAATGCTGGTGATAAATTCATTTTTCCTTAACAGATACATTACATAGGTAGTCAATTCCTTGTTGGCATGTTCCAACTCATCGGCCAGGTTTTTCCGTTCAATTTCAATTTTGTGTTTTTTTGTTTTTTCCAGCCTCAACAATAAAATGGCGATAACCAGCAGGAAGAGCAAACTGCTGCTTATTATAAAGTAAATCAGGTTTTTACGCTCCTGAATGCGGGCGGTGATGGCCTGACGGGCTTCGTCTTCACTCCTTTTGATATCAAACTGGTACCGCATCTCCAGTTGAGTTAATTTACGGATGCTTTCTTCATTGTAACTCGAATCGGTATATTGATTGTGAACATTAGCATAATCCAGTGCCAGCCAGGGCCGGTTGATCTCTTTATAATACCGGCTCAGATATTGAGCAGACAACGCAATCAGGCGAAATTGTTGCGAGTTCTTTACAATGTCATATCCTTTTCCCAGTAATTCCCCGGCCCGCTTGGTATCTCCCAGATTCAGGTAAACAATGCCAAGATTAATTAAGGTTTCGGCATTAAAAAACGATTTTGAACCCGACATAGTCACCTGAAGCTTTTCTTGCAATGAAAGACTATACTCCAGATGTTTTGCGGCACTGTCGAGCTCGTGTTGCATCATTTTAAGCAGACCCAGTTTCAACTGAGCATGGGCCATCCCTTCAGAATTGCCTGATTTTTCAAATAACTTATAGCCATTTATATAATACATTTCAGCAATATCGTATTGCCCCATTTGCACGTATAGGGAACCTATGTTTGCCGTAATACCGGCTACATTAATGGTGTCATGCTGTTTGGCGAAAAGTTCCAATGCCTCGGAATATAAATCCAATGCCTGCCGGGTTTTATTACTGTTCAGGTAAACGATGCCGAGATTATTAAGCAGGTTGGGAAGTTTATGGTCTTCGCCACTTTGCTTTGACAGGTCAATCCCCTCCAGATAAAAACGCATCGCTTCTGCATAATTGTCTTTATCAATATACCGGTTGCCTATGGATAAATATACCGAGATCAGCGCTTTTACATTTTCTGCACCTGACAGGTATTCCCTGGCTTTTTTAAACTGCTGCTCGGCAACTCTGACGCTATCCTGCATGAGCGCAATTTCGCCCAGAGCTGCATAAATAAGTCCCAGACTTGAGACAGCATTGGTTTTTTCAGCCAAAAGTAAAGCCCGTCTGGCCATCTCAATGGCATTACTCAGGTCAGTATCTCTAAGATGATAACTCAATGCCAGATAAATATCTATCTTTTTTTCTATCTCATGCGCTCGCTCCAACTCCATATACAGGCTATCCGCCACCGCATCAGGCTGCGAAAATGCAGTATCTGCATAAATGAATGACACAAAACAAAAAATCAGAACAGCTAAGGGTTTCATGTGTAAAGAGTGAACGTTGGTTTATCATCCGGGCCAAAAGTAAATATAAAATCACACTCTTGTCTGCTAAAAAAACACTCAAACGATTTCTCTATGCATATAGAATTATTCTCAATACTAAATTAAGAAGACATATAAGAATAGCGGAGTTTTGAATTGTTGGGCGCCTTGATATGATTATACTTATTTCTTATGGCTGGAATATCAACTTATTTTATTGGTTGTCAGATTTGAAGCTGCCGGCCATTTCTCCATTGAAGAAAAAGGCTGGGCCGCTTTTTACAATCAGGAAGCAAACAATATAACTGTCCCGCAAAGGTTTATGTGCCACCTGGCCGTGCTGGTTATTGGCACCACCCGCGGCATTTTACATGTAAAAACCGAGAATACCCCTTTCAACCGCTTTTTCGTACCCACCATTAATGTTACCGAAACCATCCGCGAGGATGTGGTAATTGAGTTGAATTAACCCGATGTTATCATTCTCATAATGTTTGCCTGAGTACGTAAAATCGAACTCAATGCAGAATCAATAAGAAAGGAAAAACTCTAACCATTTTTGTCATTTTTTTACGCATCCGATTTTTTTTTGTAGCCTATATTCTTTAGGTAATAACCTAATTCACTTTGAAAAGTGATTTATTAAATAATTAAAAAAACATAGCATGAATTATTTATTTCCTTTGCAGGGCAGGGATTTGAAATATTGATTAATTTGCGAGGCGAATAGAAAACAACAGTAGGATTGAATGGTGTTCATATATAAGAAAATAGATTATGATTCTTCACGAAGCAATTATCAAGGTTTTGCAGCAGGCAGGCCGTTCAATGACAACCCGTGAAATTGCGGATGTCCTGAATAAAAACAAATGGTATGAAAAGAAAGACAAATCCTGATAATTGCCTATCAGATTCATGGCCGCACAAAGAACTATCCCCAGTATTTCGACAGGCAAGGCTCATTGGTTGCACTAAGAGGCGGCACTTCTGACAATAAAGATTATGTACCATCCAATGCTATTCGCTTGACCGGAGAAAGTGCGCCGGAAAAGGCAACCACGATTAGTGCTGAACTGTGCCTCAAAATGCTGATGAACGAGAAAAACTTCAAATCAGCCGGTACTATTGATCTAAAAGTTCCCGATGAGCCAGGCTTATATTGTATCCGGATTGCTGACTCTTCAAATCTACCAGCACCTTTCAACACTTTACTTGCTGCACGCGGGCATAACATTCTTTATATCGGCATTGCTACCCGCTCACTCCGGAAAAGGATGCTTGGCCAGGAACTCAGGGCAGAGGGGCATGGTTCGTTTTTCAGGGGAATGGGTGCCGTTATCGGCTACCGACCGCCCAAAGGAAGCCTCAAGGAAATGGCCAATAAAAACAACTACACCTTTTCGCCTTCTGATAAAAAGAAAATTATTCAATGGATAAATACCAATCTTTTGGTAAACTGGGTAAGGTTTGATGGAGATTTCGGAAATGCCGAAACCCAATTGATTTCTCAATCCCTACCTTTGCTGAATACGGATAAAAATCCTGCAAAGCTAAGGGAGTTGGCGGAATTAAGAAAGGAATGTCGTAATATTGCGAATAGTTAAACAAAAGTAAAAGAATAAAAATAGTCAAGAAATGAAAATTTCAACTCTTTTGGATTACATTGACAATGGCCACATGGCATTGCCTGAATTTCAACGAGGTTATGTCTGGAATAGAGACCAGGTAAGGGGATTGTTTGACTCTCTTTACCGGAAACACCCCGTCGGAGGATTGCTTATCTGGGCTACAGAATCAAAAACAGCAGTATATCGTGGCAATGGAGACATTGCATCAGGAGTTATAAAACTACTATTAGACGGCCAGCAGCGCATGACATCCATCTATGGCGTTGTTAGAGGTAAACCGCCCAAATTTTTTGATGGCAACGTCTTGTCATTTACCGGACTTTACTTTAATCTGGAGAGTGAACAGTTTATGTTTTACTCTCCGCTGAAAATGCAGGACGATCCTCTATGGGTGAATGTAACCGAACTCATGGTCAGCGGGTTTGCAGGCATAGGAAAATTTTCACAAAGGCTGATCAGCCTTCCTGAATATGGAAAATATATTTCCCGGTTATCAAACTTGCTGAGCATACTTGAAGTGCAGATAAATGTGGAAGAAGTTACCGGAGAGGATAAGACAATTGACGTTGTTGTAGATATATTCAACAAGGTAAATAGCGGCGGCACCAAACTCTCAAAAGGAGACCTGGCATTGGCAAAAATTTGTGCTGAATGGCCTGAAGCACGGGAAACAATGAAAACCAAATTGAAAGAATGGAGCACTGCCCAGTATAATTTCAATCTCGATTGGTTACTCCGGTCGGTCAACACCGTTCTAACCGGTGAAGCAAAGTTTCAATACCTGCACAATAAAAATGCCGCTGAAATCAGTGAAGCCCTCAAAAAAGCAAACAGACATATCGATACCAGCCTGAATTTAATCAGTGGCAGATTGGGGCTTGATCATGATCAGGTACTTTTCGGAAGATATGCGATACCGGTCATGGTCAGATATCTCGAAAATCTGAATGGAGGATTTAATGAAAAAAACAGGGATAAACTTTTGTTCTGGTATGCTCAAGCCGGTATGTGGGGACGTTTTTCGGGGTCTACCGAATCATTTATCGACAAGGATTTGAATGCCCTCGAAGCCTCTAATAACAATATCGACAACCTTATTGAACAACTCAGGTTATGGCATGGTGGTTTGCGTGTTGAAGCCGGTCATTTTACAGGTTGGAGCCTGGGAGCTCGCTTTTACCCTGTGCTTTATATGCTTACCCGCATGGGTGAAGCTCAGGACTGGGGAACCGGCATTCCTTTAAGAGCGAATTTGCTGGGCAAAATGAGCAAACTTGAGGTGCATCATATTTTTCCGAAAGCACGACTTTACGATAAACAATATTCCCGATCGCAGGTAAATGCCCTGGGTAATTTTTGTTTCCTGACCAAAGAAACAAACCTCAACATCAGCGCCAGTTACCCTGAAGTATATTTCGAAGAAATTGAATCAAGACACCCCGGGGCATTGGCTTCGCAATGGATACCCATGGATAAGAATCTATGGAAAATTGAGAATTACCTTGATTTTCTCAAAGCAAGACAAGCATTGCTGGCTGAAGAAACCAACAAACGGATGGCCGAATTGCTGCACGGCGAAGGACAATGGCTTGAAGGACCGTCTCCTGCTCCTACACAAATGATAAACGGCGGAATTGCTACAGAAGCAGAGGAACTTGAAATAGAAGCCTTAATTGAATGGATATCATCCTACAAACTTCCTGATGGCATTTTACTTTACGATTTTTCCGACCCTGAAACCGGTCAGCAAAGGGCAATATTTGATCTTGCATGGCCCAACGGTATCCAGGAAGAACTTAGTCAACCTGTTGCTGTATTGCTGAACGAGAGTAATGAAACTATTTCAATAGCCAATGCCGCTGGGTTCAGATGCTTTACCTCCGTAAAGGATTTTAAACAATACATTACTACCGAAATACTGAATGGGGTTTATATGTAAGTTCTTTGGCATGAAGGGCCAATGCAATAGAATTATTAAGCATTGACCGATAAATATTTTAACCATTATTCAAGAAGTCGCTGAGGTTTTTGAGTAAGCTGCATGGATGTGAATTCACAAACCATCGCAATGATTATAACGGAGTCCCGATGAACCGATTGTCTGATAGTTACAAATAAATAAACCTATAGGTTGATTTAATGAAAATAATAGGTACTTTTGAAGTCGTAAAAGGAAGTCTGTATGCTATCGGTTACAAGGGCAGTAAAATGTCGGAATTTGAGCGGCTTTTCGAGGATTGGAACAATCCTTTATACCTGGATTCCTTCTTTACTGAGCATCTGGCAGACCTGCAGCAGGAATTCTGGCAAGGAATGAGCATAAGTGAAGCCATCAAAAAAACCATTCGCGATGCCGCTGAACTTGAACTAAAAATCAAATATCTGGCAGAACAAGGCAAATTAAGCAAATCTGAAAATCTGTCTGATTTATTTAAACCCTTGTTCAACAAACCCACAAAACTCGAAGAATTTGAGAAAAGTAAAGCCAAAGGATTATTGCACAAAAGCTGGCTCCGGGTCTATGCCATCAGACTTAAACCCAACCTGTATCTTGTTACCGGTGGTGCTATTAAACTGACTGAGGATATGAACCACAGGGCTCATTTGCTGCTTGAACTGGAAAAGCTGAAAATAGCCCATAAATATCTTACCGGAGAAGATGAATCAGCGTTGGATTTTATGGAGATGTTTTAAAAACTAAGATTATGGACATTAACAAAATAAGCAAACGACTTATCAATGAGTCAAAAAAGGATGATTCATGGTTAAAAGCTGCCGAATGGCGCCAGAAAAACGAATACTGGCTCAGGGTTTCACAAGATATTGCCATTAAAATCCTTGGTTACCTGCGTTCAAAAAACATGACGCAGAAAGACCTGGCTGCATTGCTTGAGTTTTCGCCCCAGCATGTGAGTAAAATCCTGAAAGGCAAAGAAAACTTTACCATTGAAAGTATCTGCAGAATTGAAAAAGCACTGCAAATAAAACTGATTGACACATCTGTTTTTCAGACAACTGCACAATACGTACCGGTGCAATCAGCTTTTAAGGGTGTGTATAGCTACCGCATAGCAGAAAGCCTGCAGCAGAAAACCAGTTTTGTCGGGGAATCAGAAATCAACTATGTAACATCCAAAAACTGCGTCGCCTGATGGAACCTTCAAATACAAAAGTATCTTTTGCCCTGCGCCGCATCTCCACTGAGCAATTTGCCATTATTGAAGATGCCTTTACTGAAGGCAAAGACATTAACCTGACTACTCAACTCAAATTTGGTGCAAATGCAGACCATAAAATCATTGTGCTGCATGCCAATTTCAGGTTTGAGCAGGATGACACCCCATTTCTGATCGTTGAAGCTGCCGGCCATTTCACTGTTGAGGAGAAAGCCTGGACCGGCTTTTATAATGAAGAAGCAAACAGTCTGACCGTTCCACAGGGTTTTATGTGCCATATGGCTGTGCTGGTAATTGGCACTACGCGGGGCATTTTACATGCAAAAACCGAGAATACCCCTTTCAACCGCTTTTTCCTGCCCACCATTAATGTTACCGAAACCATCCGCGAGGATGTGGTGATTGAGTTGAATTAAGGTCAATTCACTACAACAAAGCCATTGATGAATTTAGGGAATACAGGATTTCCCCAAAAGTCTATCCCATGAAAAGAGGGAAAACAAATACCCATGAGTTACAAGAAGAGAGAAATAGCTCTAATCGGGAAATAGGAAGATATATAAGCGCAGGTGGATGCGATTTTTTTTGATTCTTCGGGATTGGATATTTGAAAACTTGTTATCTTAGCATGGGTTTTTACTAGAGTAATGGGAAATTTTAGCGCTAAATACAAGTAGGATTTATGCGCGGTGTTGCTTATTTATATGCGTTATTCATCATTAAAAAGGAACAATCATGAAAGAGCGCAATGTAAAAACCGAAATGGAGTACATCAGCCAACAACTTACCCAATGCATAAAAGAATAGGCTGAACGTTACGAAAAACCACTGCCAAAATAAACCGACGATGTAGCCGAATTTGAAACCAAAGTAAATGCTCATCTTCAAAAAATGGGATTTGTATGGAGCTAATTACACAACAGCAAATCGGAAGTAAAATATACGCAATACGAGACGTTCAGATAATGCTCGATAACGATTTGGTCCAAATGAACCCCGTTGAAACACGAGCATTAAACCAGGCGGTAAAAAGAAATTCAGACCGCTTTCCAGACGATTTTATATTTCAACTTACAGCCGCTGAATGGCAAAACTTGAAATCACAAAAAGTGACATTAAGTTTTCACGGTGGTTTTGGGAAGCTTCAAGAGCAAGAGAGGAATGGGATGGCTTTTTATCGGATGTTTACTAAAGAGCGACTCTATAAAGTACTGATAAACCCGGGGAGAAAAATTACTTTCAGCATCAGCGCTTTACCAAACGGAGAATGTTATGATTCCGGCAGAAAAGAACCTTCTTGACAGACCTTTAATTGCCTTGTACAGGCATCCCAGATACAATTCCAATAAACAGCCTGAGTATTTTACAAGGGTTAAAAAAGTTTTAAATTCTGTTTAAATGGCAATTAAACTCCCACCCTATAATAATCAATAACATGAAACAATTTATTTACCTGTTGATAATTGCTATGTTAACATCATGTATCAAATCCGATGAAACAACTGATGAATCATCCATACCGGAAGGTGCAATATGGAAAAATCAGACAATACGTCGTGATACACCTGTAAATGGGTTTGCTGCAATTGCACTCTGGGCGCAGGTTGCAACATTAGAGGTAAATCAATCCTTGTCTGATACAGCTGTGATTGAAATTGATTATTGGAAAATTATTGAAGTGCTTAATGATAAGGAATCAGAAATTTACTTTGAAAATTATGATTACTCTTATGTTAAAAAATTTAGTATTGACGAGGCTGGGCTTTATTGCAGGTTCCCAAGTTGGTTTGACACATCGTGTCATGATTTTCATAGCCAGGTTAAAAATATGAGTGCTTATAATGGTTTGCTCACTATAGATGTTGCTCAGACACCAGATAGTATAATTCATTGGTGGACCCCGAAGCTATTATATAAAACTGGTGCTCAGTATATAATTGAAGCAAAAGTAAAAATAACAGGTAAAACAGCACTTCAATTTGGGATGGATTACTGGCGTACTTTAACGGCTGGTTTTAATGTATTTGACCCTGATTGCATAGTGTCAAATAACTGTGAAGCCTGGATATCTGATTGGGTTTTACCTACCCAAGGTGAATTTAAAACGGTGAGGGTACCTGTAAGATAGATTCATTCACTTTAATAAAACCGAAAGAAGTAAATTACATATAAGAAGATTGTAATGGTAACCACCCCCTTCCACCTCAACTCCCTCAAAGGCCGCCTGGCAGAGCACCTGGTTCAGGATCTGTTTGTAAACAACGGCTACAATGTGTTTAACTATGGTCTGGAGCGGATACAGCCGTTCCTGAGCCGTGAAATACGAAATGACAACCACACCACCAGCAGGGCATTGCGGTTTATGCCCGATTTTGTGGTACAGAATGCCAAAAGCGGGGAGCTGTTTTACATGGAAGTGAAATTCAGGGCCAATGGCTGCTTTAGGTTTGATGATAAGTTTAAGGACTACCCATACAAAAATGCCTGGTTTGTCATCGTTTCGCCGCATAAGATACAATGCATGCACTTCAAACGGCTGTTTGCCGGTGATGTAATTACAGCTGAAACCCATTACCGCCTGAGCAGTGTGCGTTCGTTTCAGTTAACGAAGGAGAGCATTGAGGAGTATGAAGGCTATGCGCAGCAAATGTTCGCGGGGTTTTAGAAAAGCGGGCTACATCCCCGAAAGGATCAATTAATAAATGGAGAATGTATGAAAAAGCTGCTGCTGGTCTTAGTATCGTTTGTTGTATTTTCGGCTTTGCACGGCCAGTCGTACCTGGGTTTTGTAAGCAGGAGTGTTAACCTGCGCGAAGGGCCCGGGAAGGAATTCAATATTCTGCTGACACTCAATGCAGGCACGAAGATCTTTATTATATCTCAGCAGGCGGAAAATGAATTCCTGAATGTAATTGATATTGAAAGTGGAACGGAGGGATATGTTCACCGTAATTATGCAAAAACAGAAGAAGCGGTATATACACCTCCCGGCGGCATTTTCTCTTCCACCGGACATATTACAGACGAAAACCCGGTGCTTACTATTACGAACAGTACTTCTAAAGTGCTCACGCTAAAGCTGAACAAGCTGGTTTTTACTTTTACTGCAGGCGAAACCCGTGCTGTAAGTGTACACCCTGGAATTTACCGGGTAATAGCTTCAGCCCCCCGGGTAATCCCCATGACCGGAACCGACAAGCTGGAAAAGAACCTCAGCTATAGCTGGAGGTTTTACCTGAAAGATGAATGAAGATTTTACCCTGATCAACCAAGGAGTTAAGTAAATTACCGGATTAGAATGTCGGTTACGACCTTACTTCAACGCTGGTAAAACATAATGCCCCCACAATGGAATACACACGGACAACAAATCCCGACAAATGAAAGAATTCAATTGCTGAAATATATCTGAGAGACCGGCATAAAAATGGGAAATTTGTGTAAAAAAAACGCCTGACTATTCCACCAGGCGTACGTTTTCAGTACCCCCGACAGGAATCCAGGCCCGTCTTATTTCTGACGGGGAGGTTGTATTTTCTCGTCACCCACGACAAGACTATCCGTTGAACTACGTTGTAAAGATGAAGATTATATATAAAAAAACGCCTGACATCAGCGTCAGACGTTTTCAGTAGCCCCGACAGGAATCGAACCTGTATTTAAAGTTTAGGAAACTTCCGTTCTATCCGTTGAACTACGGAGCCATATTTCGCTTAAATTGCAGTGCAAATTTAGGCATATTTGTCTGTATTTGCAAGAACCGAAGAGTTTTTAACTGGTAAACTTCACGCTCTTTAATTTTGAATTTTGGCGTAAAAGCAGCGGTTTCAGGAAAATAACACGGCATAATATTTGCAATATTTTTCGCTGATAAATTTGATTATTAACCTGTTATAAACTCAATACCATGAAAAAACCACTGACTGCCATCTTGTTTATGGCCATGTTTATTGGTTTCTGGTCGTGCAAAAGCACCCGTGAAACCACCACTGCTGAAGGTGTTGAAACTTCGGTACAAATAGATAGTACCGATTATGATATCATCATTATGGACAATAATTTTGATCGCTGGTATCTCACCCGTTTTTCCCAGGCGCAGGATCGCAGCAATTCATATTATCGTTCAATGAATAATCTGGCGGTATCTAACTGGAATCATTATTACAATACCAATCGTTATAACCGGGTAATCAATAACCATATTGCTTACAACCCTGCTGTAGATTATGGGATAGAAGTTAACCGGAGATTGTATTGGTATTTTAAATACATCGAAGAATCTTACCGGGTGCCTTTGTTGAGGTAGATAAGTTCTATTATTTAAGGCGTCTTTTTTCTTAAGGAGTCCCACATCATTATGGTTACCCCCAGCATGGTGACCACACCGCCTAACAGTTGCAACTGTGTAGGTAATATGGCAAACATTATTATTGAACCGGTCATGACAAAGAGGCCGGTGGTACTTAAAACCACGGCAGTTTTGCTGGCTTCTATGTATTTGAGTGCTGAATATTGAAAAATTGAAGTCAAAAAGGGCCCCACGAATGCACCTGCTGCCAGGTTTAGCATTGCCGGAGGGCTAACCATTATATTTTCGCCCCACCATATTAAAAAGATAAACGAAAACAGGAAAAGAAAGATTGCCCGGTTAATGGCCAGTATCAATGGAGTAATGGAAACAATATTTTTCTTAACCAATATGGTACGAATCCCATAAAAGGAAGTAGCACCAAGCATAAAAAGGGCTGTTTTAAGAGAAAAGCCGGTAAGGCCATCGTTGGCAGCAATTACAAAAGCCCCTGTAAAGGTGATGATGGCGCCTGCGGTAATGTATTTATTGAACTTTTCGTTCAGAAAGCGGATGCTAAGCAGGGCAACAAATACGTATTCAAGGTTTCGCAAGAAAGAGGGAACAGCGGGGTTAGGCGCAATTTCTATGGCAACATACAAACAAGTAGTAGCTGCCAGTTCAAATACGGCAATGATACCCAGGTTTCTGAAATCCTGCTTTTTTAATTTACTGATTTCCGCAAAACCATTCGTTTTCAATGCATACAGGCCATTCCATGTCAATGCCCAGGCAAACCACCAAAATCCAAACCTGGGCAGGCTAAGTTCGAGTAAGGCAGCCTTACTAAACAGGTACACCAGTGATCCGAAAATGGTTGCACCAAATGCAAACAAATAACCTTTGAAATGATCACTTATTTTCATATCCATTTCTTTCGGAGTGAATGTGTTGTCCGGCGATAAGACTTTCATTCACAGCAGTTACTGCATGCATTAAACGGGTTTCGCCCTCTCCGCGCACTGTCGTAAAAGGGAAACCATGATGTTCCAACGCTTTAACATATAGAGCAAAAATTTCTTTTCTACGATGCGGATGTTCCCTGAGCGGATCCGGTTGCCAGGCCAAATCAATATCGCACAGCAAATAATGGTGATAGCGATGAGATTTCAGCTTTTCCATTATCCATGGATGCACTTTACCATATTTAACCTGACACCAGATGAAGGTGACCAGCAGATCGGTATCGGAAAACAGCAGGGGAGCATCGCTTTTTGCGGCCAACTCTTCCTCTGCCTTTAACTGTCCTTGTGCTATAGTAAGAATGTCGGGGTAGGTGTATGGCCTGCCAAGTTGGTCAAGATATTCGCGTGAGTATTCGGGAACAAAAGGTACCTGATAAAAGGCAGCCAGTTGAGCCGTTAACCAGGACTTGCCGGTTGATTCCGGCCCGGTAATGGCTATACGTGTCATTGATCTGACATTCTGTTTAGATAGCGCCGGCGCCATTCAATAAAACCCAGTATGGCCAGAATCAGAAAAACCAGATATTGAAAACTGGTGAAGACCAGGCCTTTTACAAAGTACATAGGTATAGAAATTACATCGCCAATGATCCAGTAAATCCAGTTCTCCACTTTTTTGCGGGCCATCAGCAACATACCAACCAAAAACACAGAGGTAGTAAACGCATCTACCCAGGGCACCCACGATTGCATGTATACGGTATCTTCCCGGTTAAATATCCAGATAAGCCCAATAATTACCCAATATGACCCAGCGGTTAAGGCAATGCCCGACCATTGCTGTCGTGGATTATTTACAGAAATGGTCAACACTTCACTTTCCGGATTAAGGCGGGTCCAGTTATACCAGCCATATACACTCATCAAAAAATAAAAGAAGTTAATACCTGCATCGGCATATAGTCTGGCGAAGAAACAGATATATACATAGATCAGCACGCTGATGATACCGGTAGGATACACCAGGATATTTTCGCGCCGGGCATACCAAACGCTGGCAATGCCCAATAGTGCGGCTACAGCTTCAAGCCAGGTAGTGTCTTTAACATTTTCGATAAAGACCAGCCAAAAATCATTCCATGCCATCTTAATGCATCAGGTATCAGGATGAAGGTCGGCATTGATTACCTTTAAAACGAAAACCGAATGTGGCAATTCAAAAGCCTGCTTCATACATTTTGCAAGGGTAGCCATTACTTCATCCAGCTCGCCAAAAACCTGAGTGGACATATTATTGGTGTAAACCTGGAGTTTATCATTGCTTTTTACATCGGCAATAAATGCTTTGATGGGTTTTTTATACGCTTCGGTGAGCGGATAATAGCTGATATCAACAGAAATTTTCATTCGTCAGGAGCTAAAATTAAGCGGCAAAGTTAAGCCTATTCCGCAAATACCTTATCTTTATGCCCAAAATCATTTAAACGGTAAAGATGAAATCAATATTTAAGATTACAGCTGCATTTGTTATAATGCTTATCCTCAACTCGTGTCTCACTGTAGAAAAGAAGAGTTATACGTTTGAATTTACGGGCGAAAATTCAGGTACACTTACCATTCATTATCTGAATATTATATCGGTTATGGATGATGGTCAGGATGTATCGGCCAAAGATTTTAAAGAGATGCTTGAGCAGTATATGGATGGAAATCAGATTGCTGAGGACTTTCCGGGAGCCACCAACATCCGCAAACGGCTCTATGAGGAAAATGGCAAGCTCAATGCCGAAGTTAAACTTGACTTTCCTTCATTATCGGCAGCCCGGCTGTATCAATATGATAAAAACAGCCCGCTGATGATGTGCATAAGTGCAGCCTATGATTCAGAAACATACATAGATTCCAATGGTTTGTATGGCAATGATTTTATGCCGGTGGTTTTTTGGCCGGCAGGTACAAGGAAACTCACTGTAATTACGCTGGTTAGCGAACAGGATGAAAGTGGAATCAGCCTGGTGGAAGAATACCGCAAATGGAAAGCAGCCAAATAGCCGGTTGCAGGAAAACAGCAGGTCAATGACTCACTGATATCCATTGCTGCATGGGCACAATTATTGTTATTCATGGATGATTACCTTTTCAATTTCAGTATTGACAAAAAACGAATAAAATGAAAAAGTTAATTTCAATCACAGGCATAGCAGTATTTGGTGCACTTATATTTTTTTCCTCATGCAGCAAAGACAAAGATGAAGCTGAGCAGAAAGCACCTATGATTCCTCCGGTTTCAACTTTTGCCATGGATTTTGACCAAATGGGGCAACCCTCAGATACTACCGGCTCTCGTGAAGCAACCTCTTTTCATAATTGGGGTTATGCTTATTTGAATGTGCTTGCATGGCATACTGCCGTTAATATAGCCATGTTCGTTCCTGTGGCCGCTTTCACGGAATCATTTAACCATGAGGCAATTTATGATCCTCAGTCCAACAACTGGAACTGGTCATACAATGTTACTGCAAACAATACTACCTATTTGGCCCGGCTTTCCGGTAAATATGTTGCCGATAGTGTGGAATGGGAAATGAGAATTACTCAAAGTGGGGCATACAATGACTTTTTGTGGTTCTATGGAACGTCGGCTGCTGATCAGAGTGGCGGATACTGGCTCTTGAACGAAAATCCCGCTTTGCCTCAACGCATACTCCGCATAGACTGGAAAAGGACCTCCAATGAATTTGGAAGCATCAGCTACCGCAATATAAAGCCCGGCGATGCCCAAAATGGAGCATATATTACCTATGGAGCCACTGCTGAAAATTTTAACCGTTACTATATTATTCACAATCAGGCTGCCGCAAATACCACCCATATTGAATGGCACGCTACTGATCTGAATGGCCGTATTAAAGATCCGGCTCATTTCAATGATAACGACTGGCATTGCTGGGATACCCATCTCAGGGATATTTCCTGCAATTAAATACCAACAAATAATAAAGCCATCCTGAAGATGGCTTTATTATTTATTTGATGCCTGAACTTACTTTGACCGATGATTTTTCGCCAGCATGGCTCGAAAACCCAACCTGCCGGCCATAAATTCAATCAAGAATCAATAAATTTAAACTCCCGATTTTATTTTTTATGAACTCTGTTTTCTTCCTGACTTAATAACATTATTTCATTTACCCACCGGACTTACCCTCATACTTTACACTTCAAAAATATTCAGGTTTTAACCTTACAAAAGGTTTCCCGGCCCTCTCCCACCCTATCTTCTCCAGTTTGAGATGTTCAGATGCCAGGGAGTGCGGTAGCTATCGGAGCGGATTAAACGGTAATCAGCCGGCAACCCGGGTACCACTTCAAGAATAAACAAAAAGCGCACACTCATCGGGTTTCCGGGTTCTCCATAGGTCCATTCTTCTGAGGTTGCGTTGTGGTACACTACCGTGGGTGGCCCAAAAATCGTAAAAATCATGCCACGGTCACTTTTCCAGCCTTCGCGCGACAAGGTAAACCACTGATTTGCCTTTTCGATGCGGCCATAATACCTTCTTATCTGACTGAGTGCCCTTTCGGAATGGCCGGTGAGCCTTATCCAGAAATCATCGATGGCTGCCCTTGAATCAGATTCCATTAAATCCCTGTATTCTGCATCGGTAGCTATATAGCGGGCCGTCTGTCTCAGTTGGGTCAACTGACCAATATTTGGAAAACCATCATAAAACCTGAAAATAGTAAATGCACGCTTGCCGTTTTCCACTACGTTATACCTTCCTTCATCGCTCAGTTGAATAATTTCACTGTAATGATTGCTGACTCTCCAGGCCGTAATGGAATCAGCGTAAGGAAATACAACATTTTTCGGCAGTGCATAAGGAGGTGGGGCGGGCGGCATAGACTGGGGATTAAAACCCAGCATAACACTTTCTTCATTCAACGCAGTCCTGATACGAAAATGTTCTTTGTTGTAAACATAATTTCGCATCAGCGGAAAGCCTTTCTCATCCGTAAGTATATAGTCTGTCGGGTTTACAGGCCCTTTTTTATAAAGATTTAACCACTGATCATATTGTTTGCCGGCATTTAAATCGAAAAACGAAAGAAAAATCACATAGTCACTGCCATTTTTAACGGCAATAGCAATAGAGTCAAATTTATAGCCAACAGTATGCAAAGAGTCCATACCCCGATAAGCTGCTGAATCAATCAGCTTACTGTTCTCAAAATCCTGAAATAACTGCCAGGTAAGTTTATACCGGGCCTCTTTCCGGCCATTAATTTCTGAATACTGTAACTTATTGTAAGGGAATCGGACATACAGATTGGTGATGCTATCGTTGAGATTAAACAAATCATAATTTAAGTCCTCAAGCACCAGTTCAGGATTATAGATGGCAGCAATGTTTTTATAGGCAAGCTTTCCCGATGACTTACAGCCCCCTGCCATCATAACAATCAGGGTCACGCAGCAAAAAAAACCAATTATTCTTTTACTATATGTTTTCATAAAGCCAGGTTTGGGTAAATAGTGATCCCAAAATCATATAGGATTATTCTTTTAAAAAAGTCCAAAGCGGAAAATTCAGCCATTTCAGGTTTTGAAATGTTTTCGCTGTTCAAATATACTAATTATCTTTCGGGGTTCAACCCATAGCCGGATATTTTAAGAATATATCCTCTATTCTACTGACAAAGGAAGACATGACGAGTTTCAATCAAACCTGATGTCTCCTGGTACTATTAAATCATGCATGATATAGCATTTATTTCAGCTCACCCGAATCCGTGTACCTATTTTAAGTATTTTATCTGGTTTAATACCATTCATCCGGCATAATTCCTTTACACTTATTTTATACTTTCGTGATATGGCCGATAGGGTATCACCACTCTTAATTACATGATATTTTTTAGACCCCGGTGAAGAGGCTACTTCCTTACTGGCAGCTATTTTCCAGAAGCTTTTGTTTACATTGAGCGTATCTGTGATGAGGGCAAAATTGTCAAAATCAATGATGCGTCGGGGATCAAAATGCTCACCAAGCAGCCTGGTTTCAAAGTGGAGGTGAGACGTAGTAGCCCTTCCTGAGCGGCCACCCAGCCCCAGGGGAGTCCCCGCACTCACTTCATCATTAACATTTACCAGAATCCTGGACAAGTGCCCATAAACCGTTTCCAGGCCATTGTTGTGACGCACCACTACCATCTTACCATAACCGTTCATCACCCTGGCAATACGCACCTTGCCATCAAAAGCACTTACTACGGTATCACCGGTTTCAAGTTTTATATCCATGCCTGCATGAAACCGGCTCCCCCGCGGGCCGTAGGGTGAAAGGAGTTTACCTTTGCGGGGAAAATGAAAAGCTGCTTCCAGCGGATTATTGAGCAACAGATGAATGGTATCGTTCCAGTTTGAAAAGTCATTGCGACCCGTCCTTATATATAAAGTGTCCCACCTGTTCTTGTACAGCACCTCGTTGGGGATGAAAATCATGTCGTCAGGCATATAATTGTCTTCTTCATCCGTTAAAAATTCATGAGGATACTCAAAATCATCAGGGCCGGCTTCCAGATCAGGCAGCAGGGTTTTAGAAGTAACTTCATTAAAAAACCCGGATGTATCAATGACGAATCCCTGGGCCTGAATGCTTCCGGATGTAATAAAAAAACTGATCAGGAAGACAATTACAAGAACAACAATCCTATGATCAGAAATGTCGGGCATGATTTTATGAATTAGAAAGCAGGCAAAAATAAACCATTCACATCAACATTGCAGTTTAAGGCCCGGATAAAGCTACTGGGATCCTGTTAAAAATTGTTAAGTGGCTTTAAAAGCGAGGGCTGGTAAAGACATCGTTCTTTACCGCTTCTGGCTCTCTCTGCAAAGAGGAGCAGAACCATCTGAACATGAGAAGTTAGATTGCAATATTCAGCCATGGAGCAGATGCTGCTCCATGGCTGTTTAAGGCATGCTGAAAAATTCACAACCTTTTTATATTTCGGTGCTCTGCAGCTCTTTTTCAGGTGCAGAGCACCGAAATATAAAAGCATGGAATGTGGGCATATGCCGGGAAAAGCTTTGCATTTATCAAAAAAATAGCGTAATACCAAACTGGTATCCAATGACATATTAATTTTTCAGCAGGCTCTGTTTATGGGCAGCGTCGGGGAATAAACATCAAAGGCCATCCGCACTTTAGGGATGACCTTTGATAAAACTATTTTAAGAAGTTAAGGGTTAAAAACTAATATCAACACCAATGGCAGCGGTAAAATTGGTGCGGTTATAGGTTTCCGTATAAGAAGGATTTGCACCTTCCACTGCCGGGAAGTTACGCGTAGCTTCCAGGTATGAAGTATTCATCACACCCACGTTAATTCCGATTTTCTCTGTAGCCATAAAGCGCAAACCTCCTCCAATACTATTGGTGGATAAGCTGTGGCTCAGATCAGACTGGTATATGTCCATAACACCTGTTTGAGTACGAAGGTAACCAAGGCTCACCAACCATTTTTCGTTGATCTCATATTCTGCGCCAATGCCAATCTCAAAAAAGTTATTGTCCATTACCTTATCATTCTTAACAAATTCCCCGTTGAGCTTTTTACCGTATTCTGCACCCTTGTCGAAATAATAATGCAGTCCAGCACTCACTTTCAGTTTTGAAGTAGCGTCAAATGCGGCCCCAACAGACAGCATGGAAGGCATATCACTTGGCGTTTCTGCTGCATCGGGATACAGGCCGGTGTCGTCAGTGGAGGTGCTGTTTTTCACTTTAATGCTGGCTTTATGCTCATATTTGAGACCAATGTTAAGGCGTTCAAACTTGAGATTTGCACCAATGATGGGGACAATGCCTGAACCGGTTTGCTCAGCATCCACTTTTTTATCAGCAGTAGCCAGGGCATTGGCCGACATGGCATCCTGCTGTTGTAAAAATCCGGGAGTTGCCAGGGTATACCCCCCTTGAATTTGCGCCAGGCTAAGTGTCATGGGATCGGTGGCTGGATCTATCAGCCTGAAACCACCTGCAATGGAGGCTACCTGTTCTGAAGTAAGGTATCCTGCCTGTTGCGCCTGTTGCAGGGTTAAGTTTGCTCCGCCTCCATCAATCAGGGGTTGAAGCGATGCAGCAGTACCTGCAAGTGCGCCAAAAAGTCCGGCCATGGTGTTGAAGAAATCCGGTGCTTTGACCATAGCCCCTGAAAAACCGGCTGCGGGCATGGTGGGATTAATCATTATATCAGATAAATATCCCTCATAACTATTGTTGATCATCACATACCTCAGGCCCAGACTTACCGATAAGATATCGTTTACCTGGTAGCTGGCACCTGCCTGTATGCCGTAATAGATGGAACTGCCTTCGAATTCAGTTTCATAGGTATATTCGGAAGTAGGAATCCCTGCACGGTTCAGGCCTGCCGGAATGGAAGCCATCTGCATTTCAAAAGAGGGCAATCCATCTTCAAACCTGGCACTTCCGCCTCCACCTATGGGGTTAAATCCAAAAGAAAAAGCGAATTTATCCATTTTATATACGGCATACACCGATGGAAAGAAGGGAGCCACTACCCCACCCTCAAATTCTGAGCGGTTCAAATTGGGAAAGGTGGTTTTAATATTCCGGTTTTGAACAATATACTGATTGTTCACCGAAATATGAAAGCCCTGTTTGAGCCAGGTAAGTCCGGCTGGGTTGTAATAAACGCCATCCAGCCCCATGGAAGCATCCCGTGCCGGCATACGTATAAATGAAGCACTTTGGTTGGTATTGTGTACAATACCACCAGCCATTGAAGCTAAGGCCAGCGCGCTAAGCGATAAAGCGAGTAATGTTTTTTTCATCATTATTGTTTTGGTTTTCGAGAGCTAAAATATATCAAATATTAGATATAACAATACAATTATGAAAATTCACGCACAAAAACGGATTCCATGTTATGGAAAAATCTGATCAGGGCAGGTTCCAGTCAATGGGTTTAATTCCATTTTCAACAAGGAGCCGGTTGGCTTTTGAAAAATGAGCGCAGCCGAAAAAACCTCTGTAAACACTTAAGGGAGAGGGATGTGGAGCTTCGAGCACATAATGCCTGCTTAAATCAATAAGCGATTTTTTATTCTGGGCAAACTTCCCCCAGAGTAAAAATACCAGTTTTGAGCGTTGCTCCGAAAGTTTTTGTATTGCCCCATCGGTAAAGCTCTCCCAGCCCTGTTTCTGATGCGAACCTGCCTGATTGGCCCTGACCGTAAGGGTAGCGTTGAGCAATAGTACCCCCTGATCTGCCCAGCGTGACAAATTGCCCGATTTGGGATATGGAATATCCAGATCGGTTTGCAATTCACGGAAAATATTTTGAAGCGAGGGCGGAAATGCTACTCCACCGGGAACAGAAAAGCATAAGCCATGGGCCTGACCGGCACCGTGGTATGGATCCTGACCCAGAATAACTACTTTTACGTTGTGAAAAGGCGTTCGGTTGAAAGCTTCAAAAATATTTTTACCCGGAGGATAAACCAATACCCGCTGCTTTTCTTCCACCAGAAAAGACTTTAATGCGCGGAAATAAGGTTTGTCGAACTCTTCACCCAAAACTTTCTTCCAACTTTCTTCAATTACAGGATTAATTTCTGTCATTTACAGGATTACTTTTTAATTAAATAAAGATAAACAATAACTGACCGGTAATTGAGTTAATATACAAACCGGTTCTGCACAAACATTATTTGTTCATTACAAGGTAAAAGTATGAAAAAATTTGTAGTTACAATGTTGGTAGTAATTTCTTTGGGATTGATAGCCACTGCCTGTCAATCGAGCCAGAAATGTGCTGCCTATGGCGAAGTCAACCGATATCGGGTAGAACGCAATCACTAACAGGATTTTATCCTTTTCTTACAGCCTGTGTTCAATCATGGGCTTTTTTTGTTGGGTGGCATTGTCAATTTAATTAAATTTGCACCATGAAGTATCTGTTCATACCGGCCATCCTTTTGTTTTTGTCGCAACTGGCAGCACCTTTAAGGGCGCAGTCGGTAGAGACTTATGATACCATTGGCGACAACTTACTCTTCAGGAAAGAGCTTACCGGCAGTGCCATTATTCATACCAATGGCTGGGGGCTTGAGTTTCGTAAAGGTACCAACCGGAGCATCTTTACCAAACTGATGTGGGAAGTAAATTTGCTGGAGATGAAAGATGCCAAGGAAATAAAATCCATAAATCAATTTTTCACCAATACGAAGAGTTACTTTTACGGAAAACTAAATGCGGTATATATGCTCAGGGCCGGCATCGGGCGTCAGCATATGCTTAACCGAAAGCCTTATTCCGGGGGAGTTGAAATAAGACTCTTTTACTCGGGGGGTGTCAATGCCGGCTTTACTAAACCGGTATATCTGAATATTCTGAAGCCCGATAATGTGGCTTACCGATATGTTATTGTAACCGAACGGTATGATCCTGAAGAACATTTCCCTGACAATATTTATGGCCGGGCCAGTTTCTTTAAGGGGTTTAATCAACTTACATTTTATCCGGGAGCTTATGTTAAAGTGGGTTTAAATGTTGATTTCGGCACCATCAATCAACGGCCCAAAACTTTTGAAGTCGGGGCGGTGCTCGACGGTTTTCCGAAGGCCATACCTGCCATGGCATTTCGCAGCCCCAACAATCTATTCTTTACCCTCTATCTGAGTTTCGGTATCGGCAAACGTTACGATTGATTTCATCTGGCGGTGGAACGCGAATAAGGTGCAGCCGAAAGATCAGTGAAATCCTGTTTTAAATATTTGAAATAAGCCGCTATACCAATCATAGCGGCATTATCGGTGGTATATCTGAATTCAGGAATAAAGGCCTCTATTTCTCCATCAGCTTCCCTATTACTAAAAGCCTGACGCAAAACCGAATTTGCCGATACCCCGCCTGCCACTGCCACCTGCCTGATCCCGGTAAGCTCTACCGCTTTCATAAGTTTATCCATTAGGGTATCCACTATGGCTTTCTGAATAGAGGCACTTAAATCAGCCTTGTTTTGCTCAATAAAGTCCGGATTTAACTTAAGCTGATCGCGAACAAAATACAGAAAAGAAGTTTTTAGTCCGCTGAAACTATAATCCAGGCCTGCAATCACCGGTCGGGCAAAGCGAAAAGCTTCTGCGTTGCCTTCTTTACCCAGTTTATCAACCATAGGTCCTCCAGGATAAGGCAAACCCATAATTTTCGCTGCCTTATCAAATGCTTCACCGGCGGCATCATCTATGGTCTGGCCGATCACCTGCATGGAAAAATAATCATCAATGCGGACAATCTGGGTGTGCCCGCCCGAAACTGTCAGACAAAGAAACGGAAAGCCGGGATACCTGCTGTTGGGCGCTTGCTTTTCAATGAAATGGGCCAGGATATGTGCCTGCATATGATCCACTTCAATAAGCGGTTTACCCAGGCCCAATGCAAGTGATTTGGCAAAGGAGGTTCCAACCAACAGTGAGCCAAGCAGTCCCGGCCCACGGGTAAAAGCTATAGCATCAATCTGCTGCTTTTCGATACCGGCATCTTTCATGGCCTGATGAATTACCGGAATAATGTTGGCCTGATGCGCCCGCGAAGCCAGCTCAGGCACCACACCGCCGAAGCCTGCATGCACCTGCTGATTGGCTATAACGTTGCTTAATACCCGCTGATTATGCAATACCGCTGCAGATGTATCGTCACAAGAGGATTCAATGGCTAGAATATAAACTGACATTTTTAAGTTTTAGTTTAAAGTACAGATTGATAAACACTTGAAGTGCAAACAGAGAAGACTTCCCGGCAGGCAAAGATAAACATTAAGCAGCGATCGTAAGTTATGATTTTCCTTTGACGGTTAGCTGAATTAACCATTCAGTATCATACAGGTCCATATTCATTATCAATGTAATGAGAAATTAAGTTCTTTAAAAATCACCTTTGGGTTTCTCACCGTTTTTGCTGCTGCTTATCCGGGATCGGCTTCGCAGTAGCTAAATCTTCCAATTATATAAATAATTTGTCATTTTGGCAAAGGGTAAGCCTATTTTTATCAATTTTGCAGGTTAAACCCCGGCTGATAGTCATTTTGGAGTAATCAGCCCTAACTTGCCGCACCATTAAAAAGACATTATATATAACCGGTTTGACTTTGTTACTGCTGCTGGTAACACTTACCGGCTTGTATGGGCTGTTTCGTTCCTCTTATGTTCAGAGCCGCGTAGCCCGGATGGCTGCCGCTTATCTGTCGGACGAACTGCATACACGGGTTGTGGTTAGCGGACTGGACATCTCCTGGTTTATGAAGTTTAAGCTGGAAGGTGTAGCTATTGACGATCAGCGGGGCAATCCGGTTTTGGATGCTGAAGCCATAAAAATAAATATTGGCAAACTCAGTCTTCGCCGGAAATTTATCGGGATATACAATATAGAACTCAACAATGCGCACATCCGAATGGTTCGTTATGCTGAGGACAGCCTGATGAATTACGCCTTTATCACGGATTATTTTGCCGGGCCTGACACGGCTTCTTCACAAAAACCTTTTCTTCCCTGGGAACTAGGTTTTTCGGGCATAACCGTTAAAAACTCTTCATTTCTATATAACAATCAAACCACTGCCAAAAAAGAGGCAGGCCTGGATTATGATCATTTGATGCTGAGCGGATTAAACCTGTCGGTACGTAAACTGGTGATAAAGAATGACAGCCTCTCGGCCAGGATACACCAATTGTCATTTCAGGAACAATCAGGTTTCATACTCAAAGATTTTTCAACTTTTCTGAAGGTAAGTTCTGATTCCATTGTTGCCAACAAGCTACATATCATAACCGAAGGCAGCGACATCAGTATGGATCTCAAATTCAGCCATAGGAATTTCGGAGCCTACCAACACTTTACCGACAGTGTTTTGATGCAAAGTGATATTAAAAACAGCAAAATATTACTCTCGGATATTGGTTATTTCGCCCCGGAACTTAGCCAAATTCATGAAACAGTAGAGATTGATGGTCAGGTAAGAGGTACAGTATCTTCGCTGACGATAAAAAAATTAAAACTGTACATTTTACGCAATACCTGGTTTGAAGGAAGTGTAAGTATGAATGGATTGCCTGACTTTAATGAAACCTTCATTGATATACGGGTAAAAGACTTTCAATCCAACTATTATGATTTGACGGCCATCAGGCTGCCCGGCAATAAGCCACTGATCATTCCCGAACAAATAAAGAATCTGGGCAACATCAGAATCCGTGGGTTTTTTACCGGATTTATCACCGATTTTGTGTCCTCAGCCACGTTTACCACTGAAACAGGAAAGATAAATACCGACCTCAGTTTAAAGTCTCAGCCTAACCGTGCACTGGCTGCCGAAGGCCATCTCGATCTTAAAGACTGGTATCTGGGTAGAAGTCTTAATGCCAGCGAATATCTGGGCGCATTGAATTTAAATGCAGAAATTAATGGAATATTTTATCAAGATTCAATAAATATAAATTTGAATGCTCATTCTGACAAGTTGCAGTTTAAAGGGAATGAATTCAATGATATAAGCCTCAACGGACAGTTACAAAACCGGGAATTTAACGGGCGTTTGAATATTAATGATGAACTGGTAAAACTCGAATTTGATGGGTTGCTTGATTTCTCAGGGAAACTCCCCTTGTTTAATTTCAGGGCCGATCTGACAGATGCCAGGTTAAGTCAGCTCAATCTATGGAATCGTGATACTTCTTCGATGATATCTACGCATATGGATTTGAATTTCAGTGGAACCAACATTGATAATATTCTGGGATCACTTAAATTTTTAAACACGGTATATTACGAAAAGGGAGAACACTATCCGGTGGAACAGGTATTGTTGAGCATCAGGCAAACCATCCCTGAAATCAAGACCATTCGTTTACAGTCTGATTTTGCCGATGCTGAGGTTACCGGCGATTACGCTTTTACCGATTTTTATTCTTCCGTAATCAATATTCTGAATACTTATCTCCCCTCCTATCGTCCGGCAGAAGTAAAAATGCTGCAACTGAGCCGGGCACAGAAATTTGATTACAGCCTGCGGGTGAAGGATGTGAACGACATCACCCACCTGTTTATTCCTGATCTGGAATTAAAATCCGAAACCCTGCTTTTTGGCAACTTCAACTCCGCCAATTCGATTGTTAATCTTAAGGGAGATGCCAGCCTGATCATTTACCAGGGTATAAAAATATACGACTGGTATGTTCAGGCACAAAATGCGGGCACTGAGCTTGTACTCAATACCGGCGCCTCTTCAATCATCATAAAAGAAGGGGTGGAATCAGAAGACATCCCCGAACTTGGACTGGATCAATTCAAGATCCGCACTACACTCGAAGGCGACAGCATAACCTATGCAGTTACCTGGAAGGACACGGAAACAGGCAATAAAAATTCGGGAAAAATTTCGGGAAATCTGCATTTCGAGCAACCCCCCGTTATCAATGTGAGGGTAGATCCGACTACCATCAGGATAAATGATTCCAGCTTCGCCATAAGGCAGCAGGGCAAACTTACCATAGACTCTACAGCTATCAATGTGGAGGGATTAGAGATCGCAGGTCTGGATCAACAGTTAAAAATCAAAGGAAAAATTTCAGAAAAAGCGGATGACAAAATTTCACTCTTTTTTGATGATCTGAATGTATCGAACGTGGACCTGCTATTAAAGCCTGACGGATTAGATTTCGATGGTAGCCTCGATGGTTCTTTAAATTTAAGTGACGCTTACAAAACCCGGAAATTAACTGCCAATCTCATGGTAAAGCAATTTGCTTTTAACAAACAAACGTTAGGAGATGCGCAAATACTTGCACAATGGAACGATGAAAAAGCAGGTATTGACTTAGACCTTAATATTATATACCAGGGAAATATTGCCCGGCACATCCCCTTTAGAGCCAGCGGCACCATTTTCACTTCATCAGAAGCTAAAAACAATTACAACCTGAACATTGAAACCCGCAATTATAATTTGTCTACCCTGAACCCATTTGTGTCGAGTTTCGCCTCAAATCTTAAAGGTTATGCGAGCGGTTTTTTCACCATGACGGGTAAATTTGACAAGCCCGTATTTGAAGGTTACCTTGATCTGATACGAACAGAGATGAAAATTGACTATCTGAATGTAACCTATTCTCTTGCCGACCGTGTAAAAATTGAACCTGAAATGATTTCAGCGTCCAACATCACCATCAATGATTCACTTGGCAATACGGCCACAGGTAGTTTTAAATTGCGACACCGTTACTTTGTAAAACCTGAGATTGAGCTTAACATTAATGCTGACGGGATTGCTGGATTAAACACTAATTTTAAGCAAAATGAAGTGTTTTACGGTTCGGCTTTTGGAAGTGGCCATGTGAGTATTAAGGGCCCTTTTGACGATTTACTTATGAATATCAGAGTCAGATCAGAGAAAAATACCAAAATTTTCATCCCCATTAATCTTGACATTCAGGCCACTGAAAGTGAATACATCCGGTTTGTCAATCCCGGTCAAACCACACCCGGGGTACTGCCTTTTGAACCCGAAATTTCAGGCATTGACCTGGATATGTTTTTGGATGTAACCCCCGACGCAAGTATTCAGTTATTTCTGCCCGAAAACATTGGAAACATCAGAGGTGTGGGCAATGGCAACTTGCAGTTGAGGGTGACCAAAGACGGAGACGTATTGATGTTCGGCCAATACATTATAACCCAGGGTACCTTTCTGTTCACCCTGCAAAATATCCTAAACCGCGTTTTTACCATTTCACCGGGCGGTAAAATCACCTTTAGAGGCAGTCCTTACGAAGCCGATATCAACGTGAACGCAGTTTATAAAGTGCGTGCAGCACTCAAGGGGATTCCGGAACTGGCGGGCATAGAAGAATACGAAGGCAGAACCATTCCTGTAGAATGTATCATTCAACTTCGCAATAATTTGTATAATCCTGACATTGGTTTCAGTATTCGCCTTCCCGATGCGGAAGAAACCCTCAAACAAAGGGTGTTTTCAGCCATTGACACCACCAATGAAGTGGCCATGACCCAACAAATGGTATCGCTATTGCTGCTTAAGTCATTCAGCTTTAGTGGGAATCCCAGCCTGGCCGGCAGTGTAGGCTCTTCTTCCATTGAAGTTATTGCCAATCAGCTCAGCAATATGCTTTCCCAGATCAGCGATGATGTAGACATAGGAGTAAATTATCGCTCAGGCGATGCCCTTTCAACGGAAGCACTCGAAGTGGCGCTTTCTACGCATTTGTTTGAAGATTGGGTAACCATTGACGGCAGCTTTGGTATGATGAATACCGGCACTACCCAAAACACATCCAACATAGTGGGAGATGTTACCATTGACGTAAAAATAACCCGCGACGGACGGTTTAGAATCAAAGCCTTCAATAAGTCAAACAATCCTTTTGAAATTACTTCTTTCAACACGCCATACAAACAAGGCATTGGTATTTATTACCGCTACGAATTCGACCGGTTTAACGAAATTTTCCGGCGAAAACGTAAAAAGAACAAATAAATACTAAATTTGTATTGTTTTCACCGGCTTTATTGCTTAACCCTGATTAAATCCAACCACCATGAGAAAAACTTTACTTTCCTTCATTCTTTGTTGTTCCGTTCTTGCGACAGCCTATGCCCAAATTACGGTTTCCCGTGATGATATGCCCGCCATTGGCGATACCATTAGGGTTAGCACTGCGCTAACTACACAAACAGACCCGGCACTGACCGGTGAAAATTACACCTGGGATTTTTCGGAGCTGACTCCGGTAAGCCAACGTGTAGTCTCTTTTGTAAGTCCCACTTCGACCCCATTTTTTTATCAAATCGTATTCAATCCAGCTACAGCCAATCTGGCTACTCCCATCGATGCACTGGATTTCCTGGCTCAGTTTCAAATGACCGATGCTTATGAATTTTTTAAAGCAACTGCTGAGAGTTATGTTCGTCCCGGCTATGCCGTAACCATATCCGGTATTCCGGTACCTATGAAATTCAATCAGCCGGAATCGCTGTATAAATTCCCCCTGACCAATGATTCTCCTAAAGATTCGAGTTTATCGGTGTACAGTATTCAATTCCCAGGACTGGGTTATTTTAGTATAGAGCGCAATCGGGTGAATGAAGTAGATGGCTGGGGGCAAATTACAACGCCACTTGGGACATTTGATGTACTCCGGGTGAAATCAACGATATTTGAAGCGGATAGTCTTTACCTGGACTCACTCCAGATGGGTACACCAATATTCAGAAATATAATTGAATATCAATGGATTGCAAACAATATGAGCTTGCCGGTGATGAGTATTTCCGTGGAAGAAGGCATACAAACCATCACCTATCCTGATCGCATTGAAAACTTCAACACACTGGTGGTTGATCTGGGTGCTGATATGGAAATATGTGAAGGCGAAGAAGTTGAACTTTCCCCGGCAGTTAGTGGTGGCACACCTCCCTATACTTATACCTGGAGCACAGGAGACACCTCAGCTTCCATTACCGTATCTCCTTCAGAAACCACTACTTATGTCGTGGGTGTTATGGACAGCGAGATGCGTTTTATGATGGATGAAATCACCATAAACGTAATCCCTTTTCCACAGATTAAACTGGGTTCCGATACCCTTATCTGCGCTGAACACAGCCTTACATTCACCGCTCCGGTGATTTACGATGAACTTAAATGGTATGTTAACGGTGTGCTTATTTCGCAATCAGGTACCTTTAACATTGATTCAACGGGCATAGGTCTTGGCCAAGCCACCATCCGGGTTGAGTTTTCGCTGGGACAGTGCGCGGCATGGGATGAAATAACCGTTGGCTTTCAATTGTGCAATGGCTTAAATGAACGCAGGCCTGAAACAGCCAGGGTATATCCAAACCCAGCCGGAGCATGGTTGGGGGTAGACCTCGACTGGCAGGATGGGGATCTGTTTTTCACCATCAGTTCCATGGAAGGCAAAACCATTCGTACCGGCAGCATCAATCTGAGAAATAAACGGGCAAATGTGAACATTGAGCATTTAAACAGTGGGTTCTATTTCATTACCTTTCATCAACACCATCGTTTGGCCTCAGCCAGATTCATAAAGGATTAATCGGTATACATATTCTATCATTTGGAGCTGCGTTTACTGTGATCTGTGATCTGTGATCTGTGATCTGTAATCTGTGGGTTTGTTGATTTGTTGAGACGTTGAGTCATTGATTTGTTGAAGCGTTGAGTCATTGCCTGCCCGCAGGCGCTGCAAGCGCGCGCAATCACCGGGCATGAAGGCAGGGCTGTCAAAAACCAAACCTGTAAATTTTGTAAATCCTGTCTAAAACAGAGTTGATTTGTTGATTTGTTGAGGCGTTGAGTCATTGCCTGCCCGCAGGCGCTACAAGCGCGCGCTATCACCGTACATGAAGGCAGGGCTGTTAAAAACCAAACCTGTAAATTTTGAAAATCCTGTCTAAAACAGAGTTGATTTGTTGAGGCGTTGAGTCATTGATTTGTTGAGGCGTTGAGTCATTGCCTGCCCGCAGGCGCTGCCAGCGCGCGCTATCATCGTACATGAAGGCAGGGCTGTCAAAAACCAAACCTGTAAATTTTGTAAATCCTGTCTAAAACAGTGTTGATTTGTTGAGGCGTTGAGTCATTGATTTGTTGAGGCGTTGAGTCATTGCCTGCCCGCAGGCGCTACTAACGCGCGCTATCACCGGGCATGAAGGCAGGACTTTCAAAAACCAAACCTGTAAATTTTGTAAATCCTGTCTAAAACAGAGTTGATTTGTTGATTTGTTGAGGCGTTGAGTCATTGCCTGCCCGCAGGCGCTGCAAGCGCACGCTATCACCGGGCAATCTGTTGATTTTGTTGATTTGTTGATTTGTTGATTTGTTGAGGCGTTGAGTCATTGCCTGCCCGCAGGCGCTGCCAGCGCGCGCTATCACCGGGCAATCTGTTGTTTTGTTGATTTGTTGATTTGTTGAGACGTTGAGTCATTGATTTGTTGAAGCGTTGAGTCATTGCCTGCCCGCAGGCGCTGCAAGCGCGCGCAATTACCGGGCATGAAGGCAGGGCTGTTAAAAACCAAACCTGTAAATTTTGAAAATCCTGTCTAAAACAGAGTTGATTTGTTGATTTGTTGAGGCGTTGAGCCTTTGAAACATAATTCGCGTTAATTTGCGTAATTCGTGGTTAATTGGTGATTGGTGATTGGTGATTGGTGACTGGTGATTAGTGATTGGTGATCTGTAATCTGTGATCTGTAATCTGTGGGTTTGTTGATTTGTTGATTTGTTGAGGTGTTGA